>Ga0116227_10000545_pt1 | contig 74503 bp, 32 predicted proteins | sample S1TSphgellanicum_FD_89693 | JGI IMG/M metagenome (GOLD analysis project Ga0116227, IMG submission 89693) | Host-associated microbial communities from peat moss isolated from Minnesota, USA - S1T2_Fb - Sphagnum magellanicum MG | ecosystem: Host-associated > Plants > Peat moss > Unclassified... | reverse complement strand
TAACATGCCATTTAAACCGCTCATAAAACCCTTCTAGACGCTTTTATCATTTTCCTTGAATTGGTTTCTAAATCCTAACCCTACACCTATATCTTATGCCCTAAAGTTCATATTGCAGTGGAATAATTAGCTCCAAAAAAAAGACACAAACATGAACAGTGGGGCATTCTTCTTGAAACACAAAAGAAACAAAATAATTTGCTTTATCAACATTAGACTTCCACATTCACTATTTCACACCAACAAAGAAACTTAGTTTAAAACCATGAATATCATTTCTCCAAACAAAATGTTGCCCCTTATAGCATAAACTTGCTGAACTTTCCCACCACCACAAAATCCAAAGAAGCAACCATCATGAAGTTCCTCAATTTTCCTTTTTGTGTTCCCCAAAACACATGAACACCCCATTTTCCACCAAGAACCTCATGAAGATAGCTATGAAATTGTTCCATCATAAAAACCAACTTTGTAGTGTTGTCTCATTGAATCGTAACCACCAAACATACTTAATTTGCAGATAAACAAAAACATCCAAAAACATAATAAGAATAAAGCAACATGAACCTTTAGTATTTATAACCATTCATGATAATTAACCATCCCTTAATTTGGAACTTTCTGCTAGTCATTTTCCCTTGACATTCATCATTAATTAGGGTTTCCTCCTTTTCATCTAGCCATATTCACACATAAGTTTCTTGACACCAATTTCATGTCACACCACAAATGGTGCATGAATTGTTTCAATGTGGGATTATTTCATTTTGTTTGAAACAATACCATGGCATGGTGATTTTTTTATGGTGAATTTTTGCCATTTTGAAAAAAGTAGTTTGGAAAAGAATATTATGTCAAAAATTCTTTGGTTTGAATTTTTTTTTGTTAAGGGTAGATGCAAGCTACAATGGTTCAATATCAACAAAAATTACACTCCCTGCAAGTCCATATAAAATTCTTTAAAATGATTCAAATGGACATGGTTGTTACTTTAAAAATTTATTATTATTCTAATATTTGAATAATACATGTTCAATCATTTACAAACCTTCCCAAATCTATGTGAAGACTTGTATTTAATGTAGTTGATGTCATTTTTTAACTTGGAAGTCCTAAAAGGAAAACCCACAAAGTCCATGAAAATAATGCCCCATTTAAAACCTTCAAAAACATATGTTTTTGGCACAAAAAGTTTGAAAAACAAACAAAAATTGCAATTCATATGGACTTATGAAAATATGGTCAAATTTTAACACTACTACCAAAATGGGGTGTAATTTACTAGCTTAAATCACTATGGGACCTTAAAAATGAAATAACTTCATTGCATTTTACCGATTTCACCCAATGAAAGTTATTTCACTATATATCACTATGTAGACATCATGTTTCATTTTTAGTTAACAGAATTCACCATTACAATTTACTATAGCAAATAGGTTTATTTTTATGTTTTTAAAAAGTTCTATCTATGTTAGATTATGATATACCTTATATTATTTTAAGTTACTTTAATTATTCTAACTTATATTTTATGTTATTATAGGCTATTATAAATTATTGTACCCTAAATTATTATATATTATTTTACCTTAAAGTATCTTAACTAGTTTATTATAAGCTTTTAAATTATTCTAAATTAAATTATTCAACTAACTTTAGGCTATACTTTAGATTATTTTATTTTAAATTAATATATGTTATTTCAAGTTATATTTTAAATTATTCAAGGTCATTTTACTTTATGTTATTATAAATTATTTTATCCTAAACATAATAACTTATAATATAAAATAATAACCTATGAAAAATAATTTTAAATACCCTACAATATAATAACTACCAATAACCTATGATATTATAACATAGAATATCAAACAATAATTTATAATACAATAATCACCAATAATTATAATATAACATATAATAACCAACAATAACTTATAATACAATAACCATTAATAACCATTAATAAAATAACCATCAATAACCACCAATAAAATAACCACTAATGTCTTATAACGGAATAATCATTAATAACCATTAATAGAATCGCAACCAATAGCCATTAATATATTAATCACGAATAGCCATTAATAAAATAGCCACCAATAAACATTAATAGATTAATCACAAATAAACATTAATATAATAGTCATGGATAGCCATTAATAGAATAACCACCAATAACTATTAATAAAATAACCATTAAAAAACATTAATAACCACAAATAGAATAAGTACCAATAGCCATTAATAACCACTAATAACACTAATAAAATAATAACCAATAGCCATATATTATAATTGTTTAAGATTGCCAAAAATAATTTAAGGTGAAATAATTTATAATAAACAAAAATAACTTAAAGTGAAATAACTTTTAATATCCACAAGTAACTTATAATATTTATAAGTAGTCTAAATTGAAATAATTTACAATAACCAAAAATAACATAGAATATATTTAAAAAATTATAATAGCTGAAAATAGCCTAAGGTGAAATAAGTTAAAATAGCCTAAAGTAATTTATAGTAATTGCAAGTAGTCTAAATTGAAATAATCTATAATAGCCAAAAAAACTTATAATAGTTGAAAATAGCTTAAGGTGAAATAAGTGAAAATAACCAAAAATAACTTAGAATAACCAAAAATACCCTAGGGTGAAATAATTAAAAATAACCAAAAGTAATTGAGAATAGCCATAAATAGCCGTAAATAATGTAAGGTGAAATAATTTCAATGAATGAAAAATAGTCATATAATAATTGAAAGTGACTTTAACATAGGTAATATTATTATATTAACAAAAAAAATCCATTTATTAAACTTTTTTTTTCCAAAAAATGGTCATTGAAATGTTATTGAATAATGATATTCAACTTTTTTTTGTTCAAATGATTTTAAACTTTCAAAAAGAAATAAATGTAATTATGTACATTATTGAATTTAAAAAAAAATAAATTCGAATCATTTCATTTGAACAAAATCTCAATAAAATATGAATTTTCAAAGTTATGTTTTTGTAATGTTTAAAATGAAGTATTTGATAAATAGTTTGTAATGTAACATATTATCACAACAAGTGGGGTGGCTTGATGGTAAGAGTATTTGCCCCATTCCAAAAGTCAAGGGATCAAACCTCATGGGTGGTGTTGGATGTGGTCAACAATGGTATGTTGACTGAATATTTTCCTATCAAATTCTTAAGCTAGGTTCCTAGGTTGATTATGTGGCCTACCTACCTACATAGGTTAGGTTTTTAAACCTAGCATAGGTAGTCACATGTGTCAATAAATAATAGGCTTTTAAAATCATGAAATTATCAATAATATTCTATATTAATTAATTAAAATTTAATTAATTTCCATACTAGTTAGTTAATTAACTAACAAGTGAATGGTTTGATAATTTTGTATTTCACTTGAAAGTAACCTTGTTTTACTAGGTACTAATGAGACAAGTCATTGTCCATAGCAACTAGTCCCCATTCACTAGGGGGTTAAATAATTTCATTAAGTAAAAATGTCCAAATTCATTCAAAAATCTAGTGAAACCTAGAGTGAACTAGGATGCTTTTCCTAATAGTGTAACCATTCAAAAGTCCATAGCTATTAAACAATTAAGGTTTTTGAAAAAATGATTTTTCATATGAATTTATCATCTTGTATTACATTATATATCGAGTCCCAATAACAAATTTGGAATGTGAATCACTATAAATTTTTCTATTTTGTGATGTTCCAATCAAACAACTACTCCATATTTTTCAACTTCAAAAGTCCATTACTATTAACAAATGAATTTTTATCAATAAATAACAACACAATTTTTTAATGAAATTATTAGTCTAAATCCAAGTCCCAATTAATAGATCTAAGGATATATTAATCACCATATGCATTTGAATAAAGGGTACCTAAGAAAAAAACATCATTTTGTCACAAAAGTGAGCCAACATAACTTGTATCTACCTCCAATAAACAAATGTTTTAATAAAAATTTGCCAAAATTAACCTCAATTGCCCACAAAATGAATATTAATGTTGAAGATTTTTCTATTTTCATATTTTGAATATCACCAGATTTGGCCACATTTCCTTATGGATGATTGCCATTTGAGCAAGATCATGATTGTTTTACAAAAGCACATGCAACTATACTACCATGGCAAGTTTAACATTTCAATGTCAAATAATTATCTTGTTTTTGAAATTTTCATATTTTAAAAAATAATATTAAAAAATATTTTCTATTTTCTTCCACAAGATTTTGTTCTTTGAAAACAAAATATCTTGGAGAACTCCAACATTCTTGAAAATAATGATATTAGCGTCAACTTGTCAAGTTGATAACATATTACGGTATTTGTATTTTGAACTTGCAATAAATTAAAATTAGATTTAATATATGAAAGACATAAATATTATCCCATTTTTCTTTATCATGGTTTCACCAACTTAATTCAACATGTATATATACTTGTACTATTTACATGGTTGCAAATATTTGAAGATTTTGTTGAAACATAAAATTTATTCCACTATGCAATATTTTTCCCTTAAAATTAATTCCAGTGATGAATGTTTTTGAGGAATTGATATATGGGCGATTTTTTTGAAATATATCATATGGTCCTTCTTAGACAATTTCAAAGACAATTCTTGTTTTTTGGTTGTCCTTGGACAATTCCAAAGACAACTACTTCATTTTCAAATTTAATTATCGCCATCTTATAACTACTTCATTCGTTTTCCCTACCCACCAACATGGATATGAAAAAATAAATTAACATGTGTTTTTTCATGTCCATGAAATTTCTATTAATTTAAATTGAAATTTACATGGATGAATTATTAAAAATCATATGAAAACAAAGGAAAAACAAAGTTTATCATTGCTAGTAATGTGTAGTAATGCAGAGCCCACATTTATAACACATAGGAGCTACATGTACATGAAGGACAATCAGGCCTTTTTGGGTTTGTAATGGAAATTTAACATTATTCAATACTATTGAAATTATACAACACTTGCAAAAACTAGTGTTGTAGTTGTGGAGTTTTGTATTAAGCAATGTTCAAATTGTATTCTAATTTCTTTCACATGATAATATGATATAATATGCCATGTGATGATTATATGGTTTTGAATAAAATAAAACCATAATTGACAACAAGGGTGAAGGGACAATACTAAATTTAATAATACTTTTGCATTAATATTTGGATGGAATTTGAAAATCTACATCGATATTTATGAATGTTTGTATCAAAATTTGTTACTTTTGCCATTGATATTTTTACAAGATGTCATCAGAACATCTCATTTTTAATGGGTTGTCAAAGGTACATGTTTGAAAATTTCCCTAATGGTTCACTAGAAACACTTCAAATTTTCCATGGTTGTGCTCTGTCCTATGTGAACATATTCATCCATTGCATCAAGTCCCATGCCCTAGGCTAATGTTTGAATTAATGAAATACATTTTTGGATTGTAAACAAACCCATGGCACCATAAGCATATCACCTCTAGACCAAATATTAAGGGTCGTGCACATTAACTACCACAACAAAACAAAGAAAAAGAGATTGCCTCATGAAAAATCAACATCTAAAATGACATCCATTATACACAAGTCTTGGCAAAAAATAATTGCACAATATTTGTTCATTGCCATCTTGCACAACATTTGGTTGTCTGTTCGACCTACTTCTACCATGTGGCATGTCAAGTGCTTTATCTTGCACACGGTTGTCTGTTCGACCTACTTCTACCATGTGGCATGTGCACCATTTAATCTACAACTACATGCTATAGCAAAACCACAACAAACTATTCATTTTTTTCGTCATCTTCAAGTTTTGCACACAATTGCAACAACACCTTAACATTCCACAAATTTGCCATAGCCAAAACCAGAGAGAAGCTCACAATAGAGACAAAAAGAAAGCAAGAAAAAAAATCAGAACTAGAAAAGCTTTCAATGAAAAAATAAAAATAAAATCGGAAAAAAAATTAGAACCAAAAAATAGAAGCTTTTGAAAAAAGAAAGTAGGAAAAAATTTAAGTGACAAAGGAGTAAAATGAAAAAGATGACATAAAGGTGAAAAAGGACAGCTAAACAATGGGGTTGGACTTTGTTCTTAAGGCTAGGTCTATATGAGCCGCTAGCATCAGCACCTTTAATTTGACATTACAACATAGTTTGGATAATTGTTGTTGGAAATGCCTCAAGGTATTATAGAATCCTACATATGAACTATAGATATTATTTTGATTTTATCAAACCTTGTTGCAAAACCATGCAGTGACATGTAGGGTGTCACATTAACACTTGCAAAGTTTGTAGGGGGTGTTTAATGTCTTGTGCTTCAAAGTTGAGACATGAAATCAAAAGTGAAATTTTGGTGGCTGCCTATGTATGAAATCAAGTTTGGATTAGTTTTATTTCACTACTTGATCCAAGTTCAGATAATAGAAGGAAAACAACTTGAACTCATTATTTATACTTCACAAAGGGGGAAAAAATTAGACCAAACCATTGGATACTTATTAATAATCAACTATAGTTGAAGGTTGGTTCATGCAAGGCAAAACACATTCCAATTGTCAACATGCGAATGCATATTTAAAACTCTACATTACTTTAGCAATGAATTTGAGTAGTTACTTCATGCATGGTCATTTGAATTCAAAAACTAAGCCATCAACTTAGTTACTTTAATTGTCAATTTGAACATATGGTCACACTTGGTGTTAATTCCGACATTAAGCTAACATTAAGGATGTTAAAATTAATCACCAATTCACATTTAAAATATTAAGTAACATTAAATCTTAAATGAAATATGACATGACATTAATGTTAAGATGGTGTATATAACCAACGTTAACTAACATTAAATTTTTGAATTTTTTTTTTTTGAAGCCAAACACTATTGTTCACCAAAGTCTAAAAAAATGACAAAATTTCTCAATGTTTAACAAGCATGTTTGTTTATCATTGTTTATTTTTCTCTCTTAAAAAAGAAAAAGAAAAAGAAAAATTACTTGTGGACTAGATTGCAAACTCTAAAAGATAGCTCAATGTTATTATTATTAATATGATGTGCGGACATGTTGAAATAATGTTTAAAAAGTTGATGTAACTTACAATGTTAGAAATTGTGATATTGTGATTAGTGACACTTTGTTGATGTTAAGATAATGTTAGTTGCAAGCCATGTCTTTAACATAATAAAAACATAGAAATAATGGTGCTTGCAAATAATAAATATTTTTTGTAATTTCTTAGACACACATAATGTTTAATTTCAACCGCCCTAAATAAGAAACTCTTTTTCAACTTATTTGAATGCTTGAATAATGCAATTCTTAGGTATGACAAACATTTTAAGTAATTATTTTTTTCAGAACTTTGTGTATGCAATGCGCTCTAGTTATTAGAAATTCTAACTAATAGAAACGATTTCAGGTATCATTTGGGTCAAAGAAGACATAAAAAATTCTATGGCATCTATTAACACTAGCACACCATGCAATTAAAAGAAAAATTAGAAAAATGAAAGCAATTTGGGAATATTTAGGATTGTGGGAACTAGCAATGAGTTTTACCGTCAGAGAAGATTTTTAGTTACTGCATGTGGCTGGCATGCTTTCATTTCTGAGTTATTTATTTCCATTTTGGATGTGTTGCTTTTCCACCAAACTTTGAATATGTAGTTGTGAGGCTGTGGTGTAAAATAGACAAGCAATTCATTGCTTCATGACTTTGGCCTTTCTGGCGGGTTCAATAAACGATTCATTTCAATGCCTTTTAAAAAATTCTTTAATATTGAATTTTTTTGAGATTCAACAACAAGATTAGCAAAATTAGTCAAATTTACACTAGAAAAACAAAAACATTCAAAATTTTCTGAATTTCTTTGTTGGAAAAGGGCAAAATTTCATTGATGAAAAAACATTCATTTGTTTACTGGATCAGGAACTTTTCATCTACATGCATGCAATTCTATCTCACATGCCCACATATCATATGCACACATAAAATTCCATTTGTCACTGATACATTGAATCAAGGGCGAGTCAATAATTTTATGCCCAAGTCTTACAACAATGTGCAGGGTAGACGTGCCAATGAATGAAAATTTAAAAAGTAAAAGGAGATCAAATCTTCACACATTGTTCCTTAGCTTTTGAAGCTCAAAGAACATTTGTAGCCCTATACCTAATGCTTCTAACGTCAAATTTTTTTGGATAAGGAATGGGGAAATATGGTTGCTTGGTGCAAGGGGTTTAGTGTTCCATGATGGGTGAATTAAAACAAATTAGGATTTAAAACTTAAAATCTTTGATTGTTGTATCTTTGTCTATAAAATAAAATGAAGTTTTGCACTCAAAATGAGGAAGATATGAGGCTGGAACTAGAGAGGAGCCTAGAGCTATTTTTTCAAAATTTTGAATCAAGTTATCATTTATGCTTTTCCTGTGTTGCTCCTATACTTCTACCGCTCAAAGAACATTTGTAGCCCTCCACTTTGTGTGTCCAATGACAGAAAAATGGCTCACTTTGGCTAATAAATTAGGAAAATATTGAAATGTTTTTGATGATAACTACATGTTTGGTGATGGGCGGTTTTACCCTAATCTCTTCCCTATGGCCAGAGCCGACAAAAGTTCAATGATGTTGTTAGCTTACCCAATCAGTATTTGACAAGCTGTGTGTTTCCTTGACTGAAAAAATTCATATAGGTACAGAGCAATGTTTAAAATAATAATAAATGATAGGTTTCTGGTTTAGTATCCCAAATAAGACTTAAAATAATTTAGTGAAAAATTTGTGACTATAAGTGTTCAACCTGTGTAAAAAAAACCTGATGAAAATCTGCCCTCAAACTAAAACGGATGTTGGAATGTGGTGAAATTTTCCTCGAAAAATTGTTTTCTTGAAAACTTTGTGATTATATTTTTTTCTTTTCAAAACCAACACATTCACAACATTTTGTGAATGATATGCATTGGAACAGGCCCTGGTTCAACGTGTTGCCACTGAACCAAACTATTCAACCCTTCTGAACCCGTCGTGTTCCTAGAAGGAATAGGAACGTGGACCTGTTCCATAGTACATGACCAGTCAAAGTTGTCAAATACTAATATACTGCCGACGCTACCCTACATGAAGGGAGCATTTGAAAATGATTCTCTACTTTGAAAAATGTTATTTTTACTTCTGCTATGACATATGGAGGACCTTAAAGCAGAAAATGGGTCCAAAAGTACTATTGGTGTTTTTTTTTTCCTTGTTTGCCTTCGGCCTGGTCCATCTTTATGGAAAAAAGATGATGATGAGTAAACATAAAATTTGGGTCCTGTGATGCATGATTTGGCTGTGTAACAGACACTAAGACCCATAATGTGCCTCCTAGTGTCCATCACAGATCCAAAATGTGTGTAATAAAACACAAAGTTTATGTTTGGGCAGGGACAAGATGCATCTGGTCATCACTAGACACATCTTGGTCGAGCAATTAGGCAGTCACGGAAAAAAACACAGACATTACTTTTGTACTGTTTGCAATAAGGACCCATTGCAGATTTAACATTGTCTTCCGAGACATACTGATCTCATCAGTGGACATACAGAAGTGTGTGAGTGGAGTGAAGGATGGTGCCCTTTAGCAGACTCAAAATCTGGTTTGTCCTTCTTTCCTGGGCCAATTGGTTGGCCGGTTACTAATTGGGACCTGGTATTCCACTGGCCACTCAGAATTTCAAATGGGAGGGTATGTTGTGAAATCAAAGCTTAGCATTCCCTAAAATGTAAGGTAAGGACCAATGTCTGCTTGTTATGTGAAAAAGCCCAAATATGAACATGTATAATGGCCAGATATGCATGAAATCCTTTCTAGAGTTTTGTTTGATTTTTGATATTTGTGTCTATACATAACCAAGGGGAAGGCATTGAAAGACTATGCAAGTATGTATCTGGATTCAGCCACAAAAGTTTTAGGGATATCCATATTTGATCACAAAGGATTGGACAATTTTGAATATGACTTTATGTTGTATTGCTATCCATATTTGGGAGTTAGGGTTTAAGGGATGTTGGATATGGTTTTTCAATGTGAAGAGTGGGGGAGTGAGCTTTGCAATTTCATAGTTTGTTGTTGTCAAGTTCAATTTTGGCACTTTCACATTGTTGGTTTTTCACTTTGCAAGATAGATCTTGATGTTCATTTGCTTTTGGCTTTTGACTCCATTGTTGTTGCTTGAAAGTGCTTGTGTTGATTGTTGGTTTCTTGAATGTGTTCATTATCTATGAAGTTCTAGAGCTTTTGATTCCATTGCATAAGTGCTTTTGGCTCCTTTGCTTGAGATATATCAAAGTTCTTTTAATGTGTTCATCAAGCATGAAACTTTAAAGCTTTTGATACGTTGTTCATTTGGGTTTTGGTTTTTGGCTTTTAGCTTTCGGCTCCATTGCTATTGGTTGAGAATTCATGTGTCAAGTATCAATTTCCAATATGTATTCCTCATATGTGAAGGTCCAAAGCTTTTCTCGTTCATTTGCGCGAGATCCAGGAAACATTTCTAGTTCATTTGCTTAAGATCAAAAAAACATTTCTAGTTCATTTTTTCAAGATCTAAGAAGCATTTCTAGTTCATTTTTTTGAGATCTATCAACATGTTTTTATGTGTTCATCAATTGTGAAGCTCCAAAGCTTTTAATTCTATTGCTTGAAATTTTTTGGTTCCTTTACAACGTACGTATCAACTATTGACTTCTTGGTTGTATGTGTTCATTTAGGTTTGAAGCTTCAAAGTTTTTTGACTCTTTTGCTCAAAATTTGTTGATTTTTTTGTATTCATCAAGTGGAAGCTTTAAGGTTTTGGTTTCATACTTGATCCCATTGGTTTTGCTATATTTGATGAAGCCCTTTCTAACAATGGAACTCTAGTTTAAAATGTTATTAGAAGCTTCTTGAAACCTATAGATGATAACAAAACCAATGGGATCAAGTGTGAAGCTTTGTTTTCATAGAAAGTTGGATGTGGCATAAGAAGTTGAAAATTCTAGTCAAAACAATGGTTTCAAGTGAAGTTACAATGTTTAAAGAAACTTTGAAAATCAAGCAAGCCATATTTTATGTTGTGTGAAGTAAATGACATTAACATTGCAACAAAAGGTCTTTAAAACCCAAGTGTGGGCCATTGTGGAAGTTATCATTCATTGCTTGAATCCCATTGTGACAACATGTGTGATCAACTAATCCAAAGGCGATTGGTTACTAGTAGATGCTTTGGCTGTTGTAATTAACTTAATTGTGGTTATGGATTTTGAGGCAAACCCTTTGGTTGATGAGAATGAAACAGTTGACCTTTTTTATGTTGAGTTTCATTTGTTAAACATAAACATGGGGCAATAGTTTGTGCATTTAATTTAACCTTTTTTAGAAGTTTTGAAGACCTTTATAGGTTGTGGAGAACTTTGTGAGGCATGGAAATGCAATCCACCTCATTACTAAATATGATGCAAAAGAGGTCATTCCCCTTTTAATGACAATTTTTGATCCACTGAATCCTATTATTGCAATATTTGTAGCACCATGTGATGGACTTATTGTTCAAGTTGAAAAAGAGGATGATAACATGTTTGGTGTTATAAATTCCATGCAAGAGTCTTCATGGGCATTTGTTGCTATAGATTTTTCATTATTTGAAAGGTTATCTATCTTGCATTCTATGTTTGTAAATCCTCTTGCTTTATGGCAGACCTGCGAGGGTCAATTTTTGAATGTTGGTTTTTTGGCCAAACAAATTTTTGGGATTCCCAAATCTTGAATTAAAACAAAAATAATGTTTAGCCTTGATGGTGTTTTGACAGCTTTGAGGCATTATTGTTTACAAGTGGAAAGTCTTGATTGAATTATCATCACGACAAAAAATATAGTCAAATGATCCACATTTGAATTGCACAACAAATGTAAACTTCAAAGATTATATTTAAGGTGATTGAAGAAAATTATGAGTTAATAGAAAAAAATGAATATTTAAAAAAATTAAAGTTGATAGTGATTAGGTAAATCACCTTCACCAAGCTTTTTTTTCCTTTCTAGCTAAGCTTCTTTTGAAAAGATTTAAATTTTTTTCATTCATGTTCGTGTTACATGGTTCTTGGTCTTTTGGGTGTGTTTCAAGTTTCAGTAAAAATTTTATATATTTTTGGACTTTTGGGCATTATGTTTCTATTGTTGATAAAATTGTAGCAAGTTTCTAGGTGGGTGGGGTCAGGGTGTTTTTTGTGGGTGCATGTTTTTGCAAGTAGCTTCTATTATGTTGGTTTCAATTCTTAGAATGAGTTTTATGAATCACATTGGTTTTTTTAAAAAGGAAGTTGTAAAAAATTTGTCAATTAAAACAAATTCCACAATATGTAATTGTTAAGTTTCAGCAAGTTTTCATTTCAAGACTTTGATTAAAAAAAAAAAATTCATAATTTTTTCAACTACATTATATTCCTTTGTGTGGGACAAAAGTTATGACTATTTTTATTTTAAATGGACACAAGTGCCAATGCTTTTAATGCTAAGGGAATAATAAGGAAATAATGAAATTGTTATGTGGTACTTTGCAAAAGGAAAAGTGTAACCTACTAGTAAATGAATCCTTTGATTTCAAAAATGTTCTGGGTTTGAATTCCCACATTAAAAGGCCTATGTTTTCAATTTATAAATTTTTTAATCTCCTAGTAAGGTGGTGGATTTGCTCCCCAAGAACTAGACCTAGTAGTCCATCCCATAATGGCTTCAAATATCAAAGGTTGGGTCATATGATACTCTAGGTTGTTCTTGGGAGCTAGATTTTGCATGAAACAAAATTGTTGGTTTTCATTGAAAAGAACTAACTTATAACTAACTAATTTCAAAATTGACCATGTTTGTGAGAATGGCCCAACATTGGTAAGGATCAACAGTGGGGATGTTATGAGACTAAAGGGTTGACTTCTAAAAACAACCTTGTTCGAGGTCCTTACTTGGCCTAAAGATTTAGTCAAGTGACTATCCTTCATCTTCACCCTATGTGTAAGGTTCCCCATTTTAAAATGAAAAATCTTACATTTATAGTGCCTCTTCTTTGTCAAAGCATAAATTTAATTGAAGGGAAGTTGCCTTCACATTCATGGTCTAAATGACCTAATAAATGCACTAATTTTGTTCTGTTTGTTTTGGGCCTCAATGGGATGAACCCCAACTCCAATCCATTTAATTTGACCTAGGTTAAGTTTTCTTGAAAACAATTTCTAAGTTGTGAGGAATCAAGCTGAATTTCTCATGGTGCAACAATGTTGTATTTTTTGGTTTGATTTCAAAGTATAATTTTCTATAAAAAACTATATATTGCTTATTTTCATTAGTTCTTTGTTAAATCCACAATACCCTCATACTAGACAAAAAAGTGTACACTTCTTAAAATTTATACCCAAAATTGAATGGAATGGGTTGTATCAATTTTTTTCCCTTTGAGATTGAGTTGTTTACACTCCAAAAGCTCAAAAAACATTTGATCTTATACATGTTTTGAAAGAGCTTTAAATCTTATTGAAATATTTTGTGATTTACTTTTAATTCATAGCAAGAGAATGGTTTGCAAAAAAAACAAGTGACATAAAACATTTTGTTAGCCCTAAATCCATCTCCCTTCAGTATATAGCCTATATCCTCATCGATCATTTTTTGGGGCAAAAACCACCAAAAGGGGACACAGTTTTTCGAAAAAGGAATATTCTATTATTGTAAATTCTCCTCTTTAGAAAATTGCCAAATTGTGATGGCAACTGTTTTTGGGGAGGGTGATATCACATTCATGTCTATTGGTGACACATTTAAGAGTTCTTTGGAAAATAGTTGCCATTTAAAGTTGAAAGCTGACTAGATTTGCTCACTACTCTAGGTCCATTATGAGAGTAAAAAGAAAAAACATTGACCCTCATTGCTTGTTTGGCCAAGAAAATTAAACACGGTATTTGTATTTCATGCAGTCAGTGTAGGAAAGTGGAGGCAAATTCTGTACTTTAACAATTGAAAAGTTGTCAATTCCAAGCAATACTTACATTTTGACAAAATATCATATGTGAATATGTGCACTCACAACACCTGAATTTGGGGTCCAATATATATTTCCTTAAAGGACTGGAATGAAAGGTTTAGTTGATGATGACAAGTAGTTTGCAATAGCTGCATTGACTAGATAGCCCAGTTAATTGTTAGACTAGAAGGGTGGCCATTAGGTAGGTATGTGGAGCCATTTGTGTAGGCCCATGTCAATGGGTCGTAGGTAGGTAGTGTGGGATCAAGATGGTAGCTACTTGATGTTCTTGCAATTCCCCTAATTGGTGAGGGCTTGCATCATGCACTTAGAAGGTAGGTAAGTAGGTAGGTGAGTGGGGGCAATAGTTGAACTCCTTATGTAGGTAGGTAGGCGACTCTAAGCATGTATGTTAGGGTAGTGGGGTTGTTAGTTGGTGGGTAGGGGTCACATGGACATAACGGGGTTAATGTAGTTGGAGTCTAAAGAAAAAAAACATGAAATAAGGTGTCACAAGGGAAGGGAGGGGCTGAACCCAAAAGAAAAGAAAAGAAAAGTTTAATTGTGCCAACAACCTACCAAGGTGGTTAGCACTTAGCAAAGGGACATGACCAATGGAAAAAAGACTGGGCATCCAGTCACCATCCCTTCAGATTGGTGCATTGGTGGCGGTGCTGGTTCAGTGCGGCCCACATACACTCCAAAATTTCTACTAGTTCTTTACAGAGGTGGGAGGCAGTGTAACAAGCAATCGCCCATCATCACAGAGAATGCACTTTGGGAGTCTATTTCAACTCTGTGGATGCCTGAGGATATTAGAATTTAGAAATGTCTTTGCCTGTTCTTCCACAACCTCTTCTTGGCATACTAAGTTCACAACCATGTGCAATTCACATGAAAGCTGGATAAGCATCTTGCACTTAGAACAATCCTGAACTAAATCATCCATCAATCAATTACGCCATAACTAAACTAAACACAAACTGAATGTCTACATAAGTACAAAAGAATCTGGACCATATTGTCATTTTTGTTGCTGGCTGAAAGCCGGCCTTGTCTGACAAGCAGGTCTTAGAATTGGTTGACATGAAGCTGTGATTGTGATCTCAGGCAGTGGTGTGTGCATTCTACCAGTGGTTCAGTACTAGCCTTCACAAGGCTCAATTTTTATAGTGCTACGGTCAGATTTTATGGGAATGAAAAAACACCTCTATCATTCAGTCACCGAATTCAAGCCCTTGTGGCCACCTGTTAGGAATTGGATGTCGGGTAATGTTGGACGAGTAGGGAGTTACCAGACATAAATCACTGGCAGGAATTAATTATTTTTTTGTTTTCCTGTGATACCTAGCAGATTTTCCAGTGATGTGTTTTGGGTGTCATGAGAAAAATAAAGCAAAATGCCTGCCTGAGCAGCCATTTTGCTTTTCAAAATGCACTACAATTTGCTGAGCAGAAACAGCACTGGATAAGGTGCCCTTAGCATACACTAGAAATTTCTGTGGGTGCTTTTGCAGACAAGAGAAATAAGCTGTATATTGGCAAGGAAGGACACTATTTCTGAAGCACCTCAGAAACAAACAACAAGCACCCTATCTAGGTACTAGTTAGCTATGCTAGGTAGAGAAGAAGAAAAATGACGAAAAGTGGAAACCAAACTGCAAGGCCGATGCTCATCTAGCCTGTTACCCCCAATAATTCTGGACTGTCTTTATTAACTCCCAAGGCTTGTTGCAACAAATGGAGGGTCCCCTCTCTCCTCAGGTCTCCATATAGATCACTTGCATTTTCTTACCTTCATCGTTACATCACTGGGTATTCTACATAGCGTAAAGAGTTTTTTTGCTTTTAATTGGGATGGTTCGTGTGGTGGTTGATTATAAAAGAGATCTGTGGCTGGGCCACATGAAACGGATTTCCTTATAGATTGTGGATTTTGTTCAGCGGTGATTGCGGAACTAATGCAAGTTTTGGGGTGTAGTCTTTGGATCCTCTAAGCCTTGCCAATTTTCATGTATGAACACAGGTGAAGAAAGTACAATCAATAGTTGCAGAAAATCTCATGGAGTCGCGGGTGATCAGTTGGACATTATGATATAGAGCTAGTCTGGGTTTCCAAAATAAACGGTAGACTAATAAGTTGCTTTCTGTAGCGTGCCTTGAACATAAAAACTTAGGGGACTGATACTAGATTCTATGTCTGGGTCAGTGCTGGTTCACATAACATGGGATGTTTGCATCAGTGTGGGCATCGGTTTTTTTTTGAAAACTGCTGGACCTGGTTATGACCAAAATGTTTTTAAATTAAAAATCCGGTTTTCTATATATTTTTATTTTATTTTATTTTTTTATGCCAGGCCAGGGTACCAACTTTTTAAAAAAATAATTTAAACCGGTTCTCACGAGGCCAATTCTCACAGATTTTATAACAATTGATTATCCTTGGCCGGTTCTCACAAACCGGTTATGACCTTTTTTCAATTCAATTTTTAAAAAATTAACTTAATTTTTTTTGTGTAACATTAATAAGGTGGCAGAAACTATCATTTTACTTAAAGCTCACAAAAATTAACTTATCTAGATTTTCAATTTGCAACATATATTTCCTAGGTTAGTGAGAAATTCAGCTAAACAAAATATTCTTTCTATTTCAATTTGTGAATCAACAATCTTAAAAATTTGTCAAGTAAAAAAACCAATAGTAGGAAACATTGCTTCATATTTATTCCACCAAAGAAGTGGACAATTGATCACTTTAATATATAATTGGTAATGTTTGAAAAGTAACAACTCCCTTTTCACAAGGTCTTCTACTAATTCACTTGTACTTACAATTTGCTCGAAGATGTCCAAACTGTAGTCCTCATAAGAAATACTTTCATCAGCAGAACTTTTGACAAAAGGATGCAAATGTTCATAACATTTTGCCAACATAAGATATAAAGATTTTTTGTCATATTTTTGCACAACAACACTCCTTAGTGGTCTCTTCCAACAAATGAAGACATTATATGAAGGCTTTTAAATCTAGGATCAAATATTTAAAAAACCATGTTGTGTGTGTGTGTGTTTTTATTTCTCATATGTTTTTAGGAATGAAAGGAAAGAATCTAGTACACATAAACCTCCTTTCTAATGTTCGAGGCTAAAAGAGCTAATTTTTCAACAAGACCAGGTTCATCTTCTATTCAAAAGCAGCCAAAGGTGCATTATCTTCTTTTAGTTTCAAACTCAAGGAAATTGAAGAATTTAAAACATTAGTAAGTCGTTAATGTCCATGGGATTGGTTTACAACATAGGCAATGACAATGGGAGTAAGATAGACCACAATATTTGAGAAATTTGCTATGTTAGAATAAGTGGCATTTGTCTAGTAACTTTCATAGCAGTCTATTTGCTTTAATAGAGCACAATAGCAACTCAAAACAATAATGCCTCTTGAAACATTATTATTTTACTAGCAAACCTTCAAAACAATAACAAGAATATTAGTACCAAATTAGATTTTGAAATATCAAAAAGGCAAGATGAAGTGAATTTTTTTAAAAAGATAAACAATAAACAATACCTTGTTTTCACTACTATGTTCAATTTTCTTGGGCATAAACTAGCTTCAACACAAACTTTCTCCCATTCTTGCCTACCCTTCCCAGATTTTTTGGCTAAGTAATGCACTTTTGTAGATCTGTTTATATAGACTTAATAGAGACACATTTAAAATTTCTACATACTTTTTCATTTGTTGAACCATGTTGACATGCCTTGGAAAAAACATGACCAATTTAACACTTCCTTTGAAAAATTTCCTCCAAACCAAAACATTCACAACTAACAACAAATGTCAATGCATTAGTCATTGCATTGAAAATCCGACCCTTCATCTTTGACATAAACAATGATCTTTCTTCTCAAAGCATACTTGTTTAACAATTCTATCAAATTTCAAACTAATGCTTGTCTTGTAATAATTGTCACTTCAAAGAGGCCAATTGTAACATGTTTAGGTTGCTAATCACTTCCTAAAAAATTAATAACCAATGTAAGCACATCATATGCCCTTTTGGACATTTAAAGATCAAAGCTAGTAATTGCAAAATAACATTATGTTAATGTACAAAAAACATAAAGATTTTTTGTTTTCTCCACTAAACTTGGTAATATATCTTGTGAGAATTGCTTTCTAGAAAGAAAATTAATTTTTGAACATAGGTGCAAAGCTAAATTTGTAGCTAGACATTTTCCACAAATTGAATAGGCAAGTTATTTTTCATAATAAAAAGACCAAGATCTTCTAAAAATTCTTTTTGCTACATATCATCTTTTTTGAAATAATCTTTTGTAACAAAAATTTTGGAAATAGAATTTCCAAACATGTTTGCCCTTTTCTTTGTTGGTTGTCTTCCTTCTTTTCTTGTTAACAAATTGTTCATTCCTCCTCAAAGATCTTGGCAATTAGACCATGATTTGCATCAACATGTTTTTTTAAGATGTTATTCCATTGGTTTTATAATATGAAATTACTCCTGTTCTAAATTGTGTTCTTGGATTTGTGGCATTTATTAAATTATTGTGACAAAGTATACAAGTCATAATTTATGGATATTTTTAAGATCAACATTTGTATTATCATTAACACAATAAAAAGACCAACATAATGAACTTCTTCCAAGGGGTTTTTAAGCTTTCCTTTGCACATGTAAATTTTTATGTTATTATACATTAATTGTTCATTTTTACCCTCTAGATTTTTGTTTATTTTTATTTGCATAGTTGGGTTCTTGTCACATGTTTCTTCCATTATTACATCATTTATGAGACTCCACATGTTTCATTTACACTAATTCTATTTTCATTTTCAAATGACTAATTGATTAACAATTTCATAAAATAGTATAAAGAAAATTGAATTTTTTTTTCTAGATTTTACCAAATAAATGGAAATAAACTGAAACAATACCACAACTTCAAAAGGTGAGCAAACATTTTTGAACAAATTTAAAGCACAAAAAACAACATTTATAAATAAAAATGTTAAAGTAAAAGGTTCGGGGTTTAAGTGACGCACTCCCAAGTCCCAAATTAGTTCCAAGTTGGGACCAACACTCTCAAGTTGCGAAAATGTGAGGGATTCGAGACATGTTCCCAGCTTCCAGCACTAAGCATGTTGGAAGCTCCAGGATTAGACTAGGAAGAAGGACAAGTTACTTAGTTATGCGATCCTGCATCCAAAACTAACCACAAGTTGGTTAGAACTCATTCTGCACCTTTTGGGTGTTGAGACAAGCCACGGGCAACCTTGGATTCACTTGACTCACTAAAGCCCGGACTTGGGGGAAACCACCACCTTCCCCCATATAGTATTCTCTGCAGTTCTCCGTCGCACTTGTATCCAAATGGCTCTTTTTCTTGGGACTCCCAAAGTGGAGTCCTGAAATTGTCTCGGTTTGGACTCCTGGGATTTTGGGCGCTCATAATTTCTCGCCCCGAACTTGGATTGGGATGAGGTCTGAACCAAAGTTGTAGCTCTCCTCGAGAGTTTTCCAATGGTATGTCGCACTTCACCTGCATGCACCGAAATTAGGTCGATTCCCGACTTTTGGTGGTTGGGAGTCAAATTGCTAGTTTGATTCCCGGCCCTTCTTTCGACCATAACTTGTGCTGCAAATGTCCAAATGGCTCATGCGAGGACATTTTGGACATCTACACTTCAAGACCTTTCTAACAGTATAAATAACGCCTCAATGCAAGGTGTTTTGACCCTTGCAATCACGCTCTGAGTTTTCGGGAGTCCCGGAGGACTCCCAAGTCCCATTTTCGGGAGTGTGAATGGCAACCTCATAACTCCTTCAAAGTGGGGTTGCGACATTAAGGTTTAGAAATTTATTACAAAATTTGATTCATTTTTTTTTTCAACATCATGCAAAAAAGGAATTGTTTGGAAAAATAGAGATGTTCAATTTTGGTTATGGTATTTTTAAAAAAAAGATCAATTGTACGAATGTTGTACAATATGCAAAGTTCCTACAACACAAACATACAAGATTTTAAACATTTAATTGAATAGTTGCAAACTTTAAAAAAAAAACAAAAAAATAGTTTGGAAATAAACCAAAAAAAAATTTAAAAAAAAAACCCCACCAAAAAAATGGAATTGGTTGGTTCAAATGCTCCACGCTCTACCACCTACACATGCACACTAAAATCATGGGTGCTTCTGCACATGCACACCGAAATCATGGGTGGAAGCACTGAGTACAACTCAAGCAACAAAGGAAGCGGCAAAGTAACAACAAAGGGCTAGGGGGGTGCACAGTTGGTACTTAAAAAATAATGACAGTGATGTAATAGCAACAAGCACCAAAGTAGCAAATGTAAGGTACAACAAACAACAAAACGACACGCATAAGCATTGAAATAGGCATCAACAAAGCAATGAAGCAATAAGTGACGAAGTACTAAGCAACAAAACAATTGACGCACTCCCAATTCCTTAAAGGGACTCAAATGTGAGCCCAAGTAGAAAGCAGCGGAATAAGGAGGAGTCGGAGCACGCTCCTTAGCTCATAACACTTTGAGGGGTAGAGGGGCGTGTTGGAGCTCCGGGATGGGACTAGGAAGAGTTGACAAGCTTCACTCACTCACACGGGCTTACACACAACCCACACAAAGTGGTTAATGCATAGTTAGAGCACCCTTGGTGTTTAGGACGAGCCACGGGCAACACGGACACACGAAACTCACCACGGCCCGGACTTGGGGGAAGCCACCACCTTCCCCCTTATAATATACTCTGCAGCTCTCCATGGAGGCTATATCCAAATGGCTATTTTTCCCGGGACTCCCAAGTGGGAGTCCCGAAATCGCGCCAAATGGGACTCTTGTGACTTTGGAGTCCCATAACTTTGCAAGCAGACCTCGGATCGCGATGCGGTCTGAAGCAAAATTGTAGCTCTTGTCGAGAGCTTTCCAACGATATGTGGCACGCCCCCTGCAACTAAGTAAATCAGGTCGATTCTCGACTTTTTGTGGTCGGGAGTCAAACTGGCAGTTCGACTCCTGGCAGTTCGACTCCCGGCCCTTCTTTTGGCCATAACTTGTGTTTCAGATGTCCAAATGAGCAATGTAAGCCCATTTTAGACATCTACGCTTCAAGAGCTTTTCAATAATATAAAGAACTTCACAAGACATTGAGGTTTGACCCCTGCAATCGTTCTCTAAAGTTTCGGGAGTCCACCGGGACTCCATCTCCCAAAGTGAGATTGCCTTGGGAGTGTGAGGGTTCACTCCCTCACATTTTTTTAACACTCCCGAGAGTATGTGATGTGACTCCCGGGCTTCCTCTTGCCTTAACTCCCGGACTTCCTCTTGCCTTAGCTCCCGGGCTTCCTCTTGCCACAACCTTGCAACCCCTTTGCCTTGGTCGCGAGCCCAAAGCTAGGGTTGCGACAATAATGAAACAATAAGCAACGAAATGGGGAAGCAGCAAATGGTTTAGCCACAAGCAATAAGCGATAAAATAACAAGCAACAAGTGGTAGAATAACAAGTAATAAATGGTGGAATAGTAACCAACAAACGACAAACAACAAAGCAATAACAAGTGACAAGTGATGAAGCAATAAGCAAGTGGCGAAACAATAATCAAGTGACAAAGCAGTAACAAGCATCGAAGTTGCAAGAACAAAAGAAACTAAATCCTAAATGCAAAATTAAAAAAACAAAATGAAAGAAAAAAAGCTCCTGCAAAACCACAAACAATGCAAATTAAACACACAAATTGGGAGCGTCAAGAATGGGTGCTCCCTTTTATCTTAGGGTAGGGAGTTGTTGCAACTTGCAACGTGGTGCAGCTAAGAACCCTAAACCCTAAACTTTTCTACCTACTTTGGCTCGTGGTTTTGGATCCTCTACTTAGACACTAAACATTAGACGCCTAATATCTAGACCCAGGCCTGACCCTGAGAACAGGACTTAGACCCAAAAAGAAACCCCTTGGTTCTCAACATTGAAACTATTCATGTTATGACCGGCTCTCAACATTGCCAGTTCTCATACAAGTGAGAACTGGTGATCAAGGTATCACAATGAGTATCACCTGGGCTGATGCCCAGACAGGTTGAGATTGGGATACTCGGATGATGCCTAGGTGATATCTGGGGGAATTTTTGATACCTGCCCAACATTGTTTGCATACTGCATACATTGTGTTAGAAAAACTAAAATGGGCATATCCTGGATTCACATAGGAAAAAAAACTTCACTTCATATAATCTTGGACTAAACCTGGTGGTGGGAAAATGGAAGTATTAAACCACAAAATTGTGATCTCTTTTGATTGGAATGTTGGGTTTCAATTTCCTGTCTTTTCAGGGCTAGAGTGTTCAAGGGACACTCAATTTGATGTTTGTTTGAACTTATTTTATTTTATTGTTTGTTGAAGCAAACGGACAAAATCCATTGCAAAGAGCGAACACTCCAAATAAAATGGATTTTTTTTCAAGACTGACAAACTGATGTTGTTGACCAACCTCCTTAATGCAGAGTTGGATGATTGGGAACTGTAGGGGGGTTGGTGTGGGTGTGAGATTTCCCATGCGACCATGCGGTAGTTGGAAAAATTGGCCCATGTCAGATGAAAAGTCGGCTTTGAAGCTGATATTAATAACTCACAAGGCAGGAATATAGGATTTGAAAACATTGAAAGCAAGTTGAGTCTAACAACTGTTGGGTGCTGTAGATTGTTGGATGTAGCTTTAGACGGCACCTCCCCCAACCCAATAGATTAAGACTCTGGCATCTCACACAACTTGTGCATAACATGTATGTAGCTGTATGTACCAAATTTCATAAAGGAAATACTGCTGATCATACGCTGTGTACAATCTCTACGAAGTTCTTCCAGATCATATGAGCAATTGGAAAACAATTAATCCCCACACCTAAACCCCAATGGATCATCGCATCAAAATACAAATTGTAATATAATACAAACTGCACCAATGATGGGCCAAAACCCTGAATGTAAGTACGAGGACGAGGTTGCCAGCTTGAAAATGTATTCAGAAAAGCTCCTCGCACTTTTACATATCTTCATGCATACTACATGCCAGAGGTAAATACTAGTTCACTAAGGCAACCCTTCAAGACAATTCAAAGCACCGATTTGAACAATTTCAACCAATTGAAGACTCCTTTTCTAACAATCTGATTGGCCACATAGACTTTTTTCATACCTAGGCACAAGCCTATTTTACAGATTGTGTATATTTGAATTGGGTACCTATTCATTAGGTGCATTATTTCAACTACTTACATGACAATGTCCTACCTTGCTTTTGCTCTCCTTTCACCAAGCACCCATGTTCATGCCTAGTGAGCCAACTTGTAGAACTACTTACATGGCAATGCCCACCTGGCGTTTACTCTCCTTTCACCAAGCACCCATGTTCATGCGTAGTGAACCAACTTGAAGGTGAATGGCGCCTACCACCAACCTACATTTAGATGTCACCACCAATCACCACTCACTTCTTCAGTTTTGGAAACATGGACGCATAGTAGTCAGAGAAATTTGAAGAAACAATGAGGGAGATCTGCTAGTCCAATGTAGACAAGGAAAGGTATTCAGTGAGTAAAGCTGGGACCCGCACTGACAGGTGCAGGGAGGCAAAATTATGAATGGGCCTCACTTTCCACCAGTCCTCCTGTCTTGCCCTTAGTTTGTTGATTCGACCAACATGTTTCCTCTGAACGAAAATGAGAAAATTTCTTCATAGATATTACAGTAACCATCAAAGCCCTCCAGGTTCCTACACGTAAAATACACTGGGTACCTTAACCTGAATATCAGTGCACATGAGTAAGGGTGGAAAGGGTTTGATTAACTAGAGAATGCATCTAGGGGCTACCCACTCTCCCTCTCTCAGGAAGTCATTACGGCGAGAGATACCTATGCCAAGCTCTCAGGGAGTCACTAGGCCCAGGTAGAAGTCAAGGCCTATTGGCGAACTGTTGCAGAATGCACAACTTAAGGGGTGTTCTCTAGCGTAAAGAACACTAGAATTTTTCTGGTGTATGTGGAGGGGTGCCTTATTCTCAATAAAATTTCTGCCTCCACAGTGTAAAGTACATGGAGAAGATTCTTAATTAAATGCATTTGGAGGGTACCCCATATTGGAGAATATTCCTCCTAGATGAGAAGGATATTATTCCTACTATTTAAAGAGTGAGAGGCAATTTATGCCTACCAATAAGTGTAAGATTCCTCTCACACTTAAGAAGTAGGTGTTAGAACCCTCCCCTTCCTATCCCTTGTGATCTTCATATATTTACACTTATGTTAATTTTGCATTATGCTTTAGTATGGGTAAAATCGTTAGGTGGGGACATTCTCAAAATAAGGTGCCTAAGATGAAGTGATAGAACATTCTCAAAATAAGAGGCCTATGGGATTCCAAAAATATGGAGACTAATGTCCCAAAATGTGGGGCCTGATGTCCCCAAATGTGCGACTGGACTTTGCCCTTGACAACACATCAAAGACCCCTGGCACCAACCGTGGGGCTTTACTCTACACTAAACTGTCTTTAATTCAACTGGTACTTGTCAATAATCGGCGAAGTAAATTATAGTTCCCCGGGAAGAGGGAAGGCGGTTCCAACTTCCAACTTCCCGCCTTCTAGAGCCGTGTGATCCCATTACCGGACAGACCTGCAGGAACTCTTTGGGTGCCGGAAGTGGCCGGCACGTACCACGCCCGGCCGGCCGGAGTGGCAAGCTTTTTTCTGACGGACGCGCCGGAGGCTCAGGTATATATCCTTTCGCACGACCGCGCTCAAATGTCGCCGCCAACTCCTCCGCCTTCTTCTCCTCACACTCGTCCTCGTCCTCCTCCACCATTTTCCCCTGCTGCAGCTGCATTGCACTCATCTGCCAGCTGCTGGCACGCAAGACAGCCAGGCACTCAGTCAGTTCGCTCTAGTGAGCCCGCCTTCGTCTCCACACAACACTCACCTCAATACGTAAGCTTTCTATTCTGGCGCATGTCTGTCCATGAGCGGCGTGTGTCTGCCGATTTCCTGAAAGCTCCTAGTTCTTGTTTTCTCGTCATTGCAATTCCTAGGAATTTTGTTTAGATCGTCGTATTCTTTTTTATACGTTTGTTACTTGGATCTAATTATTGCATCTGGGACTTGATCAGTTGCAGTTCCTTTTACTATGGGAATGCAGGTGATGCCTAGCTTCAGGTTATAGCTTGATCTGGTAGCATTTCTTTCGTCATTTTGCTTTAGATCGTTCGCGAGCTAACCGACTTCCGTTCTTCTTTGCAACGAGCTCGATCTTGAGTACTACAGGATCCCACATTAGTGTAGTTATCTAATTTGTTTCAGTAGTGAGTGTATAATGTGCAGCGAAATGAAGCAGCTCATGGCCACAATCCTGCGAGCTCTAGTCTTCGTTTTGGCTCTGACTGCGTGCGCCCGTCAGGCGCAAGCTCAGGTTTCTGGCCTCTACACTGGTGATCCAACATGGACCAACGCACATGCAACATTCTATGGAGGAAGCGATGCAACGGGTACTCAAGGTAGTGCATACTAGTGCCATTCCGATCCCTGCAGATTTGTTCTACTAGCTTGATCTGGCAGTGAATTTGTCTGTGATCTGCAGCAGCAGGACGTATAGCTAGCGAAGTGTATAGTGTTGTTTTCTGAAGCGTGCGTCGTGTACATGACTGAAATGGGTTGGTGTGGCGAACTGCTGCTGCAGGAGGTGCTTGCGGTTATGGGAACTTGTACAGTCAGGGCTATGGAACCAACACAGCAGCTCTGAGCACGGCTCTCTTCAACAACGGCTTGAGCTGCGGAGCGTGCTTTGAGCTCCAATGCAACGAGCCTCGATGGTGTGTACCGGGCGCGACAGTGACTGTGACAGCCACCAACTTCTGTCCTCCCAATCCTTATTTGCCCAACGACAACGGTGGATGGTGCAACATGCCCCTCCAGCATTTCGACATGGCTGTTCCTGCTTACCAACAGATTGCAATCTACCAAGCTGGAATCGTACCCGTTCTCTACCGCAGGTGAACTAGTACTTCTGCAGCCATGACTTAGTATATCTTTCCATTAGGCTGCTGTGATCACAGATTCTGTGAGCTTTCCATTAAGCTTTTCCAACTAGCTGTGCTCACAATCATCTCACAGCTCTACCGGTCAAACATTCCCCAATTGCAGGAGCTCTGAGTCAAACTGTGACTCAACATCATCTGTTCCTTTTTTCTTGAGAGCATGTGTTCCCAGAGTTCCTAACATGATTAATTGCATTCTGTCCCTGCAGCAAGAAACAAGGCCCCTTGTCAATGCCTTTCCATTAGGTTGCTGTGATCACAGCTACACACAATGTGCTATGATCACAGCAGCCTAACGGAAAGAGGCCTTTAATAGTTTGCTATAAGCCAAATCTTTGCATTTCTTTGTTCTAGCTAGGAATCAATTTCGCTGCCTATTGTTTCAGACTTGGGAAAGGTAGCTTTCCCAGAGCTCTAGTTTGAAGCTGCTTTGGATTCTCCTGTTCAGATTTCAAGGACTTGGGGAAGTCTAGTTTTTGTTCCAGGGCTTTCAAGCTTCGGATTTGCTCTTATAGTCTTGTTGTAATTGAGCTGTTGCTGTTGCAGGGTGCCTTGTGTGAAAACTGGAGGGGTGCATTTCACCATTAATGGAAACCCCTACTTTCTTCTGGTGCTGGTGACGAATGTGGGTGGAGCAGGGGATGTACAGACCGTGTCATGCAAGGGGGATAAGCCTGGCAGCTGGTGGTACCCAATGCAAAGAAACTGGGGCCAGAACTGGCAGTACAGTGGCAATGCCATGGATGGCCAAGCCTTGTCTTTCATGATCACTACTAGCGATGGCAGGACCTTAACCTCACCAGATGTTGCTCCCTCAAACTGGCAGTTTGGCCAAACTTTTGAAGGTGCCCAGTTCTAGCACTTGGAGCAAGCAAAAGTAGGGACCTATGTGCCTGGCTGAGCAGCAGAATCTGTCAATGATCTCACACAGACTATGTAGTTCTTCTGGTGATTGATGGGTGAAAGCATGAGAAAGTGGACAATTTCAGTGTTTTCATGCCTGGCAAGCAAATCTGGACCATTATGCAATAGGGTAACACTCAGGCTTGGAAATCCACAAATCAACGCTATTCTGGATGAAAAAATAGGGTCTTGGGAAGTATCATTTGGTTACTTATATGGAGGATGTGATGGTAGTGTAGCAACTTGTCATCCGCCTTCATAGATATTTAAGTGATATTAGTGCTGTGAACTACAAATAAGGTTTTGGCTTTTAAAAACAAATTATTGGCTGGTTGCTGGGGTGGCTAAAATTAAAGCTACCCGCTCCAGAACTTTTTAGCAAATGTTTTCTTGACAACTGATTATTTAACTTGGGTTTCCATAATATTTTAATAGGTAGTAGGATATGGAAATTATGGGAGTTTTATCCCTTCTGCCTTAAGTAGTAGAGAACTTTTCTAAATTTTGAACCATTGTTTTATTTGTGGAAACGTGGAAACTCTCTCTCTCAAAATATTGTGTTTCTAAAAACTTTCTGTTTGGACTTTGGTTTGATATTTTGCTATTGGGTTTGAGATGACCCTCTGTGTTTGTGCCAAAGTTTGTTGCAAAGTAAACTGTACATCTATTGACAGAATGGAATCGAAGTGGCAATATCTTCAAATCTTTGGAACAGCTGACCAATTATAATTGCAGTACCTGACCTTCTTGTTAGATTTAGCGGAAATTAGTTAAAAAATTGAATGAAAAGAATTTTCAGAATTTTCAATAAAATCCAGATGCATTATATGAAAATTTATAATACATATAAATGAATGTTCTAAAAGTGAAGACAAAATCTAGTGCAAATTAAAGACTATAGCTCTATTTTTGAATGATAATCTCAAGATACCTTATGGAAGAGTTGTATCAATGATAAAACATTTGACAAAAGACATAGATCAAAAAATTAGAGTTGAAATATTTGAGAAGCCCTTGTGTCAAACTTTAAAAATTCCAATTTAAATGCTGAAATTGCCTTATAGCTTTAAATTAATTGGTCTTGACACTTGCTTGTGGTAACTGACCTTCCCTTTCGATAATACCCAAACTTAAAATCCTATCACCTGTATAAAGAGAATTAATGAACCCAGATGAAAAGTATAGATGATGATATAATCAATTAGTGTAATGTATAAGTCAAACATATAATCCTGATTTAAAAACTTGGAGAAAACTTGAACAAATGATTCATATCATACTAGTCAAAAACTTGCTTACCTATTATTGACAAATTGACATACACAATAATGTAATGTGTGAGAAGAACCCAAATAGATAGTCATTTGTATTTTGTTTATTTCATCAATGTGCTTAAATGGATTGCATTGTAAATATATTTATAAATTTTATCCCTATGCCAAAACATGGCATCCATGACTAAAACAATACAACTACACATGACATAAATGACCAAATATGATATAAATGACAAGTTCAATTCAATTAAATATGATATTATTAGTAGCCTGATCGAAAGGACCAATCATGAATGTGATACCACACCACCTCACAAAATGCATTGTTCAATATCTTATTAGACCTCACAAGTAAACAAAACATTTATTTCTAGTATTTCACATTTAAGGGATAGTTTACAAACAAAAATGCACTCAAAGGGCGACTTTAGATGAGGGTCCAAGGTCCAGGGACCAATGAATTCAAGTAATCTTATTGGTTAAAAGCTTTAAATTGGTCCCAAGGCCTTTAGATGAGGGTGCAAGACCAAAAAGTGGTAATTTGAGGCTAAATCTACATGGCACCTGTTTTGGAGAGAAAATCAATTGGTTTGGACCAAAAAAACAATGCTAAAAGGAGAGCTTTTAATTTGGAGAACCAAGAATCAGGCTAGGGACCAAGGTATAGTCCAACTCAAGGATTCAATTTGCTTCAAACCAGTCCAAATTGGTTCCTAGGACCTGGGACCCTCGTCTAAAGTGGGCCTAAGTTTCCATTTGAATAAGGCTTCCAATTCAGCTTGAAGAGAAGGGGCGGGGGGATGGATGCAATGCAGTTTCAATGAGGTTGAGTTTATGAGTCTACCTCAACCTCTTGATTTATGTTTTTGATTTTTTCAGTTTTAAAGAACCACATGACAATTTAAAATGAGAAAGGTACACGTTGCCTTGGATAATGATACCCTCATTTTTTGATAACTATAAGTTTGGTGACAATGAACAAACTTTGGTCAAGGCTTGAAGGGAAGCTTTCAAATGGTGTAGGTTCACTCTTCAAGGGGAGTACGTGTCAACCGTTGTTAAATGTGTCAAAGATGTCAAATGGATTAAATGTCACATGTGTGAAGATTATACACATGTCAACAAACGAGCATAATCTGAACAAGAGATTTTTTATCACGTTGATGTAACCTTGCAATTGTAGGAGACTTGTAGCTAGTAGCATTTGAATGCTACGTTGGCCATAGCTAGAAGAGATTTTTAGATATGTTGACGTAACCTTGCACTTATTGTAGAGTTTTTTGGGTTATATTGATGTAATTTCACACTTGCACTTGTAAACTAGTAGCCTTATATACTAGCTTGGCACTTGTAAGTAGTTGATTTGTGATCTGCTAGAGCTACTACCTTTTCTCCTAGTAACTAACTTTGTGTTTAGTGACTATCTTGGCTTCTTTACCAAGAAGAGTCCATAAGTCTGATATGATGTGTCAACATTGTTGTGAGGTCCAGCTATGCCTCTACTATTAGTAGTCACATGTGTGCAAATGCACCAGCGCATGTTAGTCATCAAAATGTGGATGCCTGCAACCATAGATCTTCACAACTAAACACACAAGTATAATTGCTTCATATTAGCATTGTTCACAGGAGTGTGCGAATCCTGCTTCATTCTCACAACCATAATGCATCCAAGTTCTAACTAATGTTGGAAGCAAACATATAAACAAATCTCATTGTCCCCAATTTCAGAGGGCACCTTGTACTCATGTCGTGACTCATGGGGGTTTTTGAGTACACACTTAAGTCAAGTAGAGTACATATCCTTGACAACAGTCACTGAACATAAGAGATTTGAAAATTTCCCTTGAGGTCAGATTGTATCCTGATCTGCAGAAGGAACAACCAGAGGCATTTGAAGTGGTTGAGGTGAATCTATTACAAACACCAGAAAATTGTGTTCAAAACTAATTACTCTTCTGTCAATTGCTATCACATGCAGGAACTTGGATACAGATGGATTCAGTTCAGGTTGTATGATCCTCTGCATAAGGAACAACCAGAGGCATTAGAAGAGATGGACAAGGTGATTGTAGTAGTAGACCAGCAAAAAAATGTGGTCAGAACTAATTTACCTTCTGTCTTTATTAGCACATGGAAATTGGATACAGATCTTGGGTGTAGGGTTTAGGTTTGTAGGGTTTACACCCAGTAAACAATCAGCACGTCAAGCTTACACTTCAGCAAATATGAAGTGAAGAGCTCCACTTGCTAAAAACTGGTTTTTGACTCAATGGGTCACAGTGGTGAAAAATATATTCCACTACCTCTCAACAGCCATGATGAAATAACAAATCCAGCAGAAGTTGCACAACTAATATAGAATTTCCAGTCTCCATATCTATCTTGGTATTCTGTCATAGTATGCTGAACCCTAAATCTCTAGCACCTCAGCTGGAGGTTGCATTTATCTAAGGTTGCACGAACAGTTCTCCTCACAGCTCATCAGAATGATCTTCTCCTCCAAATCTTTGTACATGCAGCTTAATATAAGGGTTGTCCCAAAATCTGTTGAATGAATTTGGTTCAATGACATGGTTCGAATCAGAGGGTGGAATTTGCACCCACAAAAATAAATTATGAATTAGCTGAAGGAGGAGCCTGATCTTGCCTGCTGAATAATGATTCAAGTCCTACTCTGCCCCATGGCCGGTTGTGGAAATTTGGAAATCATAAATTTGGTGAGATTTCAATAAAAATTGGATCCTTCATACGTTTCACCATAGCCCCAGTATGCAGGTGCCACATTCATGGATGTGAGAGTACTACCATCACCAGTGGTGAGCATGAAGGATAAGCTCTGACCAACCAAGTTGGCGTTGGTCTGCCATTTTTGGCCCCAGTTCCTTGACATTGATAGCCATCCTGTGTTGGAGCCCTTGATGGACACACTATGTACATCTCCAGATCCCCCTACATTTGTGATCAGAACCAGGCTGAAGTAGGAACTTCCACTCATGGTGAATTTAATGCCCCCATACTTGATGCATGTCACCCTGCACCAACATGATTTTCCATCCAGTTCACAAAGACTGAACATTCTCTGCACTATCAGACTTTGATCAAAGGAGGGTTCTTGCTTGTGAGTGGCCCAGACCTTTGGTGGTAGGTAAAGCCCCAGGCCCATGACATAGGCATACTATGACATGGGCCTCCTAGTCTTGTGAGACTTACCTATGTTTAGTCTTAAGAAGCAGGTGTAAGAACCCTTCCCCATCAACCTAAGCCTCATGCTTTTCCTAAATGTTTTGGTTCATGATAACCTTTGCCTCATGCCTTACAGTACAATGGCTAAAGTAAACAACTACTTATAGGTGTAAGATCCATCCCATACTTGAGAATAGGTGTAAAAACCCTGGACCTGGTCCTACACCCCGTGATCTACCTATTTTTAGGTTATGATGACCTTTGCCTCCTGCTTTACAATGGGTAAAGGCGATGGGTGAGGGACATTCCCAAACATAAGGGGCCTAGGACAATGTGAAAATGGGGGTGTGGACTTGACTGTTGCCTTCGTCATAGGCCCCTTACTTTTGAGAATGCACCCACCTGGGGGAGCTTTTACCCTGCACAAAGAGCTTCAGGAAACTCATGTAGTGGATTGTACAAGGCATTTGGAGCTAGGGACGGAATCTATAGTACCTTTGATAACTCACAGGCACGATCCCGCCCCGGTACACAGCAATTTGCAGAAACGCAGGCATGGCCATATCGAAATGCTGGAGCGGCCAGTTGCACCACCCGCCATTGTCGTTGGGGAGACTGGGATTGGGGGGACAGAAATTTGTTGCTGTCACCGTTACCGATCTGCCCGGCAAGCACCACTGGCTCCCTTGACATATAACCTGGAAGCAAGCTCCACAGGACAGGCCTTGGTTGAAGAGTGCGCTGCTTAGAGCCGCTGTGTTAGTCCCGTACCCTGAGTTGTACAGGTTTCCATACCCACAAGCACCGCCTGTTGATGCAGATCATGCGAACCCAGCAGGAATAATAATATGGGTTAGAATTCTCACAAAGCAATGATCCCAAGCTTCAGATGCTAACGCTTATCGTTTTGCAAAGCTAGCTAAGAATCGTAGGATGAAGAGTATATTGTGCACTCGGGTCGTATGTATCCTAGACAATGTTCTGTTCGCAACTTAGAGCAGAATATCCAGCCTTTCTCAGTATGTGACCCTGAAAACATATTTCTCACATCCAAGTTTAGTTATTTTCTTCCGACCCCACCTATAAATCTAAAACTCTGACTGCAAATAGTGGGAGACTACTAACAGCAACTCACCTGCAGCAACCCATCTGGGCCAATCAAACTATCTAGAAGCCAATCAACAGCAGGTGTTAGGCTTTGCTGTGCCTTTTTACCGGCAGCCCCAGCAAAGTGTGCAGAAATGCTGGGCCAAAACCATTTTGCTGAGCCAAACCGACTTATCTTCATCCAATTTAATTTGTAGGGTCACACTCTGAGCACCGGTGAAGTTGTTCTTAGACATCATAATTTTGCAGAGATTGCAGCAGGTCATGAGATGGGGGATATAGATATAGATGTAGTGTCTGTACCCTGAGTGCCCGCGGCGTCGCTGCCACCGTAGAAAGTCGCATGTGCATAGCTCCATCCATGCACCTGCTGCATCATGCAGGCTAACAAAATCGCCGCCAAAATGCCCGTCGCATATCCAGCCATTCTCTGCAGCATACCCAAACAAATCACCGTCTCCAATGTTCAGATCAAATATGGAAAAACACGCATCGATCACATTGACCATCTCATGATATAACTCATCTCATTTTGCAAAAAGAATTTCTTCAATAGTTTAGATTTAGAGCTGCGGGTTCTTTCTTTGCATTGTCAAGCTGCAGCTCTAAATCTAAACCCTGAAACCAATCGGTGTAGATCACCGTTTAATTCGAGCTCGCAGCTCAAATATCGACAATGACACATGAGCTCAAAGCTCAAGAATACTGACTAGCACCAGCGCTAGCTCCGAATTAGACAAACTATAAGGGTAGCACTAGAAGGCAAAAACAAAAAAGCAAGACAGAACCGCGACGTCAAACAAACTTACGAAGCTGACTACACTTGATCTGCGTCCCGCCGCGAACTGCTGCTGAATCATACGCTATGAAGAAACCTCAGCTGCCAGCAGATCCAAAACTGAAAACACCAGGACCTGAGAGATCGAGAAGCTAGTAAGGCACGAGCTGAATGCCCAGCTTGAGTGCTCAATCCCAAACCAGGCTAGTAGTGGAAAGCTGATCAAGATAAACTAGTACTGACTTGCGCGATCGAGGCGCGGAGGATCAGAGGCAACAATGCTCGCAACAACAACAGGAACTCTGGAGCTCTGCACCAGTGACACAGTGCAGATGCGCCTGCGAGAAGCTGAAGGCAGCAGTCGGCGGGCGAGGCACACAGACAGACGATGAGTGCACTGAGGCCAGGACTGGGACGCGGATTATATATTGACAGTGGGGTAGGACGGGACGGTTATTGATTGAGTGTTGACTGTGGGAATCTGGAAACAACAGAACATCCAGTCCCTCTGAGCTTACTGCACAGCAGTGTTTTTCCTTTTTTTTTCAATTTTGTGATGTTGCTCAAATGGCAATTGTCCATAAGTGTAATTAGCCAGATTTGGCCGTATTGCAAATATGAAAGTAGAAAGTCTTAAGCACCCCTTCATATTGTAGGCACTTTGTGGCAATTTTTTTAGGATTTTCTTAAAAACAGGGAATTTGAAAGAGAATATTCCTTCTTTTTTTTTTTTTGCACAGAATGGCCAAGATTCTCCACAAAAAAACTAATGCTGCGTAGGTACACAAAATATTCAAGAGGCTAGTTATTTAAAACTCACCTTGTCTTTGGGCTTTGGTTTGACCTTCTAATCCTTGCATTTCATCCATACATTCCAATTGGGGATAAAGTGCAAGGAGAAGGCAAATACTAAATAGTAGCAACAAATAAAATGTGGCATTAGGTTTGATGCATTTGCAATGCAGTGCCCAACATGAAAAAAATCAAAAAAATTTATTGCACCCACACAATGATAATTTAATGTTATAAATTTTTTAAATGGAATAATTTCAAAGAAAAAAATGTCATTTAATTGTAAAATCCTCCTTTTAATGCAAAGGTTCAAAGTTTAATATTTTTTAAAATTATTTTTGCTAACAAATGAAATAGATAAAAAATATATAAAACATTTAAATAATTTTAAAAAGTTAGTTGCCCTTAAAAAAAAATTGTTATAGGGAAAATAAAACTAAGTGCAATCCCAAATAAGTTGATTTAGGGAATAATGTAAGTTCCCCATGGAATAAAATGTAATTATTAAAGAATAATAAGTTCCTTAGGTATGAAATGAAATACCTTGAAAAATAATTTGCACATAGAATAAGAAAAATACCCCGGGGCAAAGGGCAACTTCTCCAAGGAAAGGCCCAAGTTCCTTAGGGAAATATATATTTCAAAATATTTTGCAATTAGAAACATTTCAAATTTGTTTTATATAGGTTTGCAACCTATCATTGAAAAGGTTTCGAGGAGAATTACATCTTTGTAATTGGAAGCAATTCAATTAGAATTCATATGAAAAAGTTATGATCAGATAAAATTTTAAACACATTTATTCCGTAAGGAACATGGTTGTTTCCTAGGGCAACCTAGGACCATTTCTCTTCATGGGATAGGGTTGTTCCTTAGGGCAACTTAAACATGTTTTACTTCGAGGACATGGTTGCTCCCTAGGGCCAACCTAGCTAGTAAGGAGTTGGTCGGCCTTGAAGAATAACTATGTCCATGGGAAACAAATATGTTCAAAATTTTGTGTGATCATAACTTTTTCACATGAATTTTGATTGAAGTGCTTTTAACTACAAAGTTGTAGCTTTTCTAAAAGCTTTCTATTGATAGATTATAAGCTTATACAAAAATGAACATAAGATTGTTTTGATTGCAAAACATTTTGGAACATATGTTTCCCTAGGGAACTTGGGCCATACCCTGAGGAAGTTGTCTCTTTCCATAGGGAACATCATGTTTCAGGGAAAAGGAATTTAAGTTGTGTCGTGGAGCAATTTGAAGAACAATTATGTCCTTGAAGAGGAGTTTAAATTGCCCTAAGGAACAATTTAAACTTTTTTTTCCAAAAAAATAATCATGTCCTTAAGGAGGAGCTTAAGTTGCTTCAAGGACCCATTGAAACTTGTTTTCCCCAAGGAACAACCATGTCCCTAAGGAGAAGGAACTTAAGTTGGCCCCAAGGACCAACTTAAGCTTGTTTCCCCAAGAACAATCATGTCCTTGAAGAGAAAAATTTTAAATTGTCATGTGAAACAACTTAAACTTTTTTTCCTCAAGGAACAATCATGCCTTTAAGGAGCTTAAGTTGACCTGAGGAACAACTTAAGCCTTTTTTTTCCTTTAGAACATGGTTGATTTTAGTCATAATTTAAGCCGTTGTTCCTTTAGGAACATGGTTGTTACTCAAGGAGCAATTTAAGCCCCTTTCTCCCTTGGGAACATGATTGTTCCCTGGGGCAACTTAATATGCCCTTGTTCCATTAGAACATGATTTTCTTCAAAGAAATTATTCTTGGGCAATTACCTTTAAAAAGTTGCCCAAATGCAATTTATTTTCATCCATTTTGTTTGTGGATGAAAAAAAAATTCAAAAAAAGGTTCAAACCTAAGACCTTTGGGATGTAAGTGAAATTCTAACCACTACATTAGTTTTTTTCCTTTGAAAATAATTTAAAAATAATTTAAACATTAATCGTTGTGTGGGTATAATTAAAAAAATCTGAATTTTGTTTTTGTTGAATGCTATATTGTATTGTATTATAATTGCATCAAACTCGATGGTTCATTTAATTCATTGCTACTGTTTAGTGTTTGCTTAAGGAGAAAGGGGGTGTGAAAGAAGGATAGTACTAAAAGTTAGGTTCATGGGTTGGTTTTACACATTTCAAAGACTTCAATAAGAAATGGATTTTAGTATGTTGTTCAAGAGGTTTGAACTTTGTGATGATAAAACAATAATTATGAGGCATTTGTTGAAAGCCCTAAGAAACCAACAAGAAAAACGGTGATGAAACCTTGGCAAACATCATTAAATAAAACATCCAAACAAGGGGGAAAGGAAGGAACAAACAAAGAGGACCAAATACAAGCTAAAAGGACAAAACCCTAAGTGACTCAGTAAGGGGTATAGGAACAAATCATGTTCCAAAGTTTTGCCCATTTAAAAAGCATATAAATTTTGTTTTTGGGAAACCTAAAAGAGCCCTCGTTTGCAATGATGGCACACCTCAAGATAAAGATGGCCTAAGTTTTATGTAATATCACTCACACCTTTTCTATAAAAAACATGCAAAATGACTTTAAGAGGGCCATTGGTGACCTTTGTTGGCCACACCATGTTAGTGCATGAATGAAAAAAATCCTTTGCTTGTTGGTGTAAACAACCAAGAACCTCTATGGCAAGGGGAAGAAATGCATACACTAAATGTCAATTATGGTAATTTTTTTTTCGTCTGAAATGTCATCATTATGATCACCTTGCAAGATGAAATAGCATTCAAAATCAAATCTACTTAGGTGGAATTAACAATGATAACATTGATCATGGTGTGAATGTCATCAATTGATAACATGATATCAATTTGACAACAAGAAAACTAAAAGGAGGATGAAAGAAAGACATGAGTTTGTTCACATGAAACTCCCTATCTCTTGTGATGGAGGTGAAGTCATCCCGAATGATGTTTGTAAGATTTAGTCCATTCCCTAGCATGGGAACAAAAAAAGGTGAGTTCACACAATTGCCTACAATATAAAATGATGCTTAAAACAAGACTATGATGCCAACGAATTCAAGGAATGGTCTCCAAATGTATTGTTCAAAGGTGTCTGATTAATAAGGTGGAGACCTTTGAGTGCATTAAAAGTGTTAGACTGGAGCTAATTGAAGAATATTGGCAAGTGAGTAATAAACTTGAACATATGTGTTCATTTCACCAATTTCTTCAAAGGAGAGACAGACTAGTAAATTTCCTGTTAAGGCCAGAGCAGTCCATTAGTGACCTAATCTGGGACTGGTAAGCGGTTATTGGGGTCCTCATGCCATGATCTAAGCTTGAGGACCTGATTATCATATGGTTCAACTTGTGACTATAAGAACAGTAAAAAGCTTAAAATAAGATTATTTGTTTAGTAATTTAGAGTTTTTGGAGGCATATGAACTAAAATCCTTGAATTACTTTAGGCTTACCAAAAAGAGTTCAGGCTCCAATTGGAATGAAAGCCCTTGGGGATTTGCCAGAAGAAAATATGTAGTCTTGCTTGGAGACCAATTGGAGAATGCAGAATAATAAGCTTAAACAGCAAAACTCACCAGCAGGACATGCTGTGGTGAACTTGGATCTACAAGTGCCTGGCAATTTTCAGCACTGGCCCTTGTTTCACTCGATCCTGCAGCCTGGAATTGGGCCCAGAGCTTATCCAGAATTTCAGCAACAATTCCTTATGTGTAGGTTGGTGGCAATTATCAGGTAGTCAACAGCATGATCCTACAAGCTATCCGGATGTCATTGAACATAACATATTGTATCTCTAAATAGAGTCAGCAGTTCAATATCATTGTTCCTTCCATTTTCAATTTGTGTGCAACAATGCATTTTACAACAAAAAATGAAATGCCATGAAGGGGGGCTGTCTTGGGACTGAACCATTATTGATAAATTAGCCAGTCATGAATAAGATTATCAATAAGGTTATTAATAATCTATCTAGCTGTTTGTACATTTTTTGAAAACAAACTAGAGAACCTACCCACCTGATGGGTAGCATCCCAAGAACTGCCAAGATCCTTGTGGGCCACATATTATTAGTTTGTAAAAATCTAATAACCTACTTGAATGATTGAAATTTTCATTCAAGTTGATTATCAATCCTTAAACCGTAAACATTCTACATTAGTGTTCCCTGGCGAATGTAGCAAACATCATTGGCCATCGCCAAGGATGTAAAACCCATTTTCTCAAATTTCAAATGGGATTGGCCTTCTACTTAATTATACAAGCAAAGGGTGCAAGAAAGGTGAGAGAGGGTGTGCAAGGTACATGAACCAGGGTTTCTTTTTCCAATTTTGTGATGTAGCCAAGGTGGTTATCATCTTGAAAGTGATTTAGCCAAATTTGGGCACATGTACTAATATGGAAGTAGGAAAAAATCAGAATTTGTCTATATTTTTGGCTACTTACTAGAACTAATAATACAAATCTGATAATTGGTAGATTTTTTTTTTCCGAAATCTGGCAAATTTGGGCCATTTTTTTCATGGGAAATCCGTCCTATAGGTGGAAATCATATTTTTCAGGTACGGATTTGGCGAAAATTCGCCAGTAAAAGAAACGTTGACATCATCCTCTAACACATTTAAGACACATAGGGATATGAAGGTCAAGGCTAAAACGCCCAGGCCATTTGTGCTAATTAAGTTTCATGCCTCCTATTCTGACACTTCAAGTTTCAATGTTCCTAAACCCTAAAAATTACCTGGTCAGTGGGGAGTATAATAGGCAGGTGTTTCTTTTTTTTGGGGGAAATTTTAATATTGATTCCTTGTGTAGTTCAAAACTTAATTTAAAAAAAAGAACCTGTTGTGAAAAAAGTTATAACTTGCCAACATTGGACCCAAATTGTTATTAGGTGAGTATTAGAAATTGCACCAAACCCCACTAGTTATCAGTGATTGTTCTTAGGGTTCAAAACCACAGTTCTTAAAAACTCAAAATCACCAGTTCTGATATAAAACTGCTGTCCTCAAACAATCTGAAATAGCCTAGTTAAATAACAACCCACAAAACCACTGGTTCTTTGCTCATTCTTTCATGAAACACACCAATGATCATTCGTTTGTTAGGGGGGGTTTTCAATAACTGGAACCAATGGTTGTTCGATTCTGATTTGTTTATTCAAACACCCACAACCTGCAGTTCTTTGATTTTGAAATGTTTGGAAAACCAGAACTGGGAGTTACTAACAAAATCAAATACCCACCCAACAAACACTACACAAAACCACATTTCATTCAGTGGAGAAAAATACAAGCCAGAACATTCTTTCATTTTGCTTATGTTTGTCATAAGATAGTACGAACCAAATAGGAGCAGATAATTCAGACTGAAAACAGAGGGAATATGAGATCAAGATGGAGCACATCACAGAGAGGTATTTAAAAATCTGTATGACTTATCATATGAGATCATATATGGTCGTACACCAAATGGAAACACTTAAACATAAAGAGCTTGAGAAACTATCAATCTGCCACCAGCATTGAAACAGGATGGAAGTGTGTGATTGCACATGGACCCTCTGGTGCTGAGGACCAGGGACTTCAGTACACACTTGCCAGAAAAGAAAGGGCCAGAGGGAACCGCCAGCCACCAGCACAGGATGAGGATGGATGGATGGTAGGTGGAAAGGAAACACTTTTTCATTGGGCTCAGTTCCTTAGCTAACAACCATGGTTAAATTTGCAACCTTTTTTACTAGCTACCTACTATCAACCCATTGGCTCATACCTACATATTAATCATATACATGTGCATGTACTTAGTAAGCATCCATTTTCCTACCTACTTACCTATGGTCCTATTTTCTTACCTACCTAGCTAGTTACCTGGGGTCCTATGTAATACAGGATAAGTTACCCAAGGTGAAACCTGATGTGAACTCTATTTGGGTTCATCCACAAGTGAATTGTAGGTAGCTTCTCATGATGGTGTGCTGGTGGCTGTTGGTTCACTCTGGTTGGAAATAAAGAGAGTCCCAACCTCTCCGACCACTTGCTTCCAGTCTTGGTGCCTTCCTTGATGTACACCCACTCTACATAGCAATTCTATATTGTGAAAATTTGGCAATATATTAGACCCGGAGCAACATAACCCCAAATGCAAAAGCACCCTTAGAGCCCTGCAATGCTTTTTACAGCCAAGAAGCAGCTGTGTGTCAGCACCATAGAGGTGGGCTCCCCATGTGGTGTAGGTAACGAGCACCTACCTTGAGGTGTAGAGCTGACGAATGACTCTCTCTCATGAAAATTTGTCAAATTTGTCAGTGGGGTTGCATTAATGCAATGTCTACACTATGGTCAGTGCAGTTTTTTTTTTTTCAATTCATGATTTTGTTTTTCAATTTTGCAATATGGAAAAGTTGGTGACTTTTCCAAAAAAAATAGCAAAATTAGTTGAATTTAAATTAGAAAAAAAAATCGCCAAAAATATTGCCAGTTTTTTTGTCCAAATTTATTTTTTGTCAGACAAACTAAAAAATCACCGTCAGTAATGTAGACAAAGTTTTGACATTGTGAGCACCCAAAAGAAAAATCAGGCAATTTGGAAAATTTTCCCCTTCAAATGTGGCTAATTTGGGCCATTTTGTTAGTGACGAATTCTTTGTATAGATCAAAATCATATTTTTCATGCGGATAGAAAGCGGAAATTCGCCAATTTTATTGTTTAAAACAGAGAATTGGGGCTAAATATTATAGAGCAGAGATAAAGTGAACCAACTTAAATACCATGTGCCTGTGCCAAAGGCAGGGGGAGTGGTGGGGGGTCTTTTGGGCATGATGGGCTTGTAGTCCTTGTCTAAGGCACAACAAAAACAAATGGGCATATAAACCAACCAAGCTCCTTCCCTAATTAAAGCTCCACTATTGTGAGAGCTCAAGTCAAAGCACATATCTTAAAATAATAATGTCTCCTGTTTATCACGGCATTCATTAGCAGAACACTGACACCTGCCAAAATCTACCAGTTGTCAAAGTGCCAGATAATCTTCAAGAATTAATATTCAACTAATATTCTTGAATATTAATTCTTGAGTATTAATATTATTATTATAGTGGGTGAGTGGTTCTGGTGGGAAAGTCCAATCAAGCATGTAAAATCTTTTTTGTCTTTTTTTTCTTTTTTTGGATTGTGCATGAAATGTTTACATGAGAGGGTAAAGCCCTATGGCAAGTGAATTATCAAAATAAGAGTGATTCATTTGTGGGATACAAAATTATCCTTTATGTGATACAAGCTTCCAGATTCGTCGGAAAGATGACTATAGTAACTATAGTAATGAAAGACAAATATGGAGCAGGATACATGATGACCAACCTTAATTGTAAGCAACCTTTCCTCTTGTTTTGAGGAACCTTACAATAAGGTACTACTAAGGTGCCATCCTCTTTTGAGGCAATTTTATTGATTGTAAGGTGCCCACCAATTACATTAGAAATTTTTTTAGTGGTTCTTTAGTTGGTAAGTAAGGCCCACAGATGAGGGACTTACCAGAATAAGGCACCCACCCATGAGGGCAGCATTGAATTCTGATAATGCACCCACTCGAGGAGGGCCTTATTGTGCCTAACGACTGCACAGCAAATATCTAAAGCACAACTGAAAAAACAACAGGCCCTTATAAAAATTGTAAGAGCCCACCCAAAAACTTAAGATGACCTCCTCTGTCAGAAAGGAATATTACGAATTTAAGGTGGCCTCCTAATAGACTGCAAAATCACAGCAAGGTCACTATGAATTCATGAACCTATAACAACCCGATCCCTACTTACTCCTATAAATTCCCAAAATTCTGACATAAATGGGTATTTGAAACCAAGTTATGCAACAATAGAAAAAACAGCACTGGGTCACCCCTATGTAGAAGGTCCAATTGAAGTTATCTAAATGAAATTTCTTACCACATGTAGGGTAGAACCATCCATCATCGAACATGTACTTATCATTGAACACTTTCTAATATTTTCCTCATTGCTTAACCCCTAACTGTCAGGGCAGACAGTTGGGTCCACTTTTCAGTGTATTTCTGAATTCTGTGATGTTTAGGGGTTAATGAAATTGAGCGATCTTCATGTCACTGGAATTCCAAACTGGAGGGCTACAAACCTTCTTTGAGCATCAGAAGTAAAGGAGCACCGCAGAATACACAGGAAGAGATGAGTGATGGTTTGGATCAAACATTTTGGAAAAATAACTCTAAACCCTATTCACTCTCTTCGAAGGTGTTGGGTTTAACATCCATGTCGGACAATAGAACAATGTGCAAAACAAAAGATGTATAAATATTTTTGCAACACCTCTAGAGCAAGTAGAACCATGCCACATGGTTTTGCACAAAAATGCAAGAGAAGAGAAAAAAATGCATAAAAACACAAGCCCGAAAATGTGTTGGACAACTTTAACTCATTAGGGGGTCTTTATCAGCTTGCATTATGGGTAATCTCGAGGTCACCAACATTTTGACCTCACAACCAATGTTGGTCTGGTATATAGGCATGGTGCTTGGTGTCAGGACTGGTAGCAAAATTTCCTACCAGTCTGGTAGGTAGTTAGGGTATTACCAGCCTTTTAACTGTTTTATACCAGTTATATACCTGCCCCATACCAGGCAGAAAACAGTCCTAGACCCCATACCAGGACCAGACCGGTAAGAAAGTTTTTTAAAGGGGGACCAGACCAGTACCAGCCTCTAAGGGGAGGAAAAAAAAAGTTTGTGAAACCAGGATGAACTGGTCACCATTGGTCTGGTATCGGCTTTTAATCAACTGGCAATACCAGACCAATGCTGATAACAAGCTCTTGCACAGCAGTAACTTACTGTGCCAATCACACAAGGCTGTTGGATTAGACTGTCCACAACATTGTCTGCAACCACATCCTAGACAGTACTGCACAGAGAATGCTGCAAAGTTTCACTTTGTTAACTTCAGGCCAAGTTTGATACACAGATTGAACAAATGATAAACTTCCATCCGTCTTTGGGTTCAGGGGTTTATAGTTTACACTGATATTCTTGGATAGAAGCCTTCCCCTATGTTCATCAAATGCTGAATTTTTTATAGATGGATCTCTCCCCCATTAAGATCTCTTATTACGCAATGGGTGAAGGAAAATACAAACTGTAAAACAATAACTAGTCCGTAGTACGGGACGAAAAAATGTACCTTTAAGTGCTCTTCTTTGATAAGGCTTAGAAGTTACAGCATGCCTGGTGGCAGCCCTCTATCCATATTTGGCACATCCAGAGTGCACTGTTTAGTTTCTCCCCAATCCTCACCCATGAACCAGAACAAAATGATGGACAGAACAAAATGAGAGACTCTGATTGTAGTTGGTCAATGAGAGACAGCCATTTATTGCTGAGAGATAGTCATTTCCAGCGGCAGGTGCTCTTGCAGCGCACTGCGAACATGTTGATATTTACCAGCCCAAAGAAGGTTCACTGTGCTTTTCTGTACATCTTCATCCAAAAAGGTTCTGTAAAGGAGAATTTACTGCTGCTTTTGGGCATACTCTTAGATGCATTAAAATCTAGGAAGGCATGATGTAATGCCATGCTTTCTGTGCAGTCATTCTTGCCAACGAGAAAAGATCAATCCACTCGGAGATGGGATTACAACTACACTCACAATTCCTTACAGTAAGGAATTGTTGCCTCAAATACCTATTTCAACTTGCTTGTCAACTTTTCAAAAAAAATCAGCGTGCTTATACAAAATAATCTGAACTTATGTTCAGAATTTATTTTTCAAGGTTCCCATTTTGATTATTAATCTAGCAAAAGGCTATTTCCTTGGTCCAGTTCTTGTGTCGATGCTACCAAAAGGGTGTTGCCAAATTTCAGTTTAGGTCCAGATCACAAAACCTAAACCCTTAGATTTAACACTCCAAACCAGAAAACCTGCCAATACAAATGACTACCAGGCCAGCACTAGTACAAGGCTCAGGCTGGTATTGCCTCAGGTAACACCACCTTGATAGGGTCCATGTACCAGTGTTCACTGATGATACTAATGCACAGTCCTATACGGCCGACCAAACACTGGTAGCTACCACAGATTGACGTCACGATGTCTGAGTTCCTGTTATACTTGAAAGTTCATCTTTGAAGCTTGAAGGTAGCTTGAATTTGCCTTGTCTACATACACACAGATACTACAAATCTGACATGATGGTGGGTGCTGCAAGGAAATGAGGGTGCAATATAATTATGACTAGAACTATTTAGAACCTAGTCAGAAGCTGGTCAAGGAGCTGGTCAGAAGCTAGACACTGATAAGCAGACCGACAGCAAGCTGCAATTTCAGGAGTAGTCTCACAGGACCATGCAAGCCCAACCCTAACAGGACCCAAGCTGCCAAGAGCGCGTAAGTATCCTTCTCCACCTGCCACATTCAATCCTTTTGGGCCCTCATATTCTTCCGCGTTGATTACCCAGCTGCCCTTCTGCAACTTCATCTCTCGCCAAATGTGTTTAATAGGGCTGTTGTTGACAGAGACAAAAGGATGAGATCATGAGCTTCTTGTCTGTTTTGGGATTACAACTACAAAGTCCAGACTCCAGACTCCAGATCCTCTGTAGTCGTGAGTGAGCCTCATTTAGTGAGGCTCTGAGGATCTCATCTGCCCTCTTCATTCAATGCGAGGCTGATTATTTGAGGGGAACACAAGTACCTTTGCCTCTTTATTCACACAAGTACAAGCTGACTCACTAAAGGGTTGTTTAGTGTTAAGTCCATTAACACCATACTAGTCATTTAAGACTGGAAATTACTTATGGTGAAAATATTATCTTAAACTAACATTCACTTAACATTGAACTATTGGCCATTTAACATTGGGTGCCACCTAGGATGCCACCTAGATTTTCATTTAACATTGATTTAACTTCAAATGTGAATGCACCATTATAGAGTAACTCACACAGCAGTAATGGCTTGTAAACTATAATTTGGATGAAGTTCAGGCTTTTAATTCAATGTGTAAATGGTGAATTTTCACAACTTGGTGATTTTTTTTTCAGAAAAGTAAAAGCAACATGAAAATTCATGGTTTTGAAGTTTTCTTTGACATTTCTTGGAATAAAATAAAATAAAAATTGCCATATCTAGACCTAGGTAGTATAGTTGAGTCGTCAGTTGCAGCAAGGTGTTTCAAAAAAAATCTATTCTCCCACAGAAATCGTCACCATTTATTGTTACATCCTTTTGGCATGGGGATCCTTGTCACTAAGCCTACTTGAAAAATCTGAAAAATAATAACCATGCTTGTGAAACTCAATTTGAACTTGTAATATGTACATGTTATAATGCTCTTCAAAAGGATTAATTCAAAAATATGATTGACTTTTAAGGTCCCATAATGAAATACATCCACATTTTTTCATAATTTTTCAATTGATGAATCACAATTATTGAATCCAAAAATCAAATCATATTTCAAAAGAAAAGGAAAGGAATAGTGCAAGCTGTATTGGGATAAAAAGCTTGCAAGTGAACTACATTGGCTTACAACACCATAACAACTACACTATTGTTTCATAATAGGGCACCATACATGAAAGAATGCTTGGCATGACATGTAATTTATAAGAATCCTTATTTTAGGGGGTTTGTTTTATGTGTGTTTGTGAGTAAGGAGTTATCATAAATGATCTTCTTGATTTGTACTCTAATTTTTTTTTGAATGCAAGGTAATGTTCAATGTTAGAAATGATGCCTTGGGTTTTCCATCAAATAAGGCCCTCGGAATGGTACATTCCTAAAGCTTCCCTTGAGCCCTCTTTATTGGAATGCCCCACTCCTAAGGCCTTTGCAAAATGCAGTTTAGTACAACATAGCAACAACCCCATCAAAGTTAGCCACATGCATGCATGTTCAAAACCTCCTCATACATGTTTGGCGTAGCTTCAACTTCATTCTTGTGTTCCTGCACCACCACGGTCAGCCACCACATTGTAAGCAACATTGTATGCAAGAAATGAGAAAATGTTAATTAGATACTAAGCCTGTGACCTAAAAGGAAACCCTAAAACAAAAGCTTCAAAAGTTACTACCCTAATCCGGCAGTTCAAAGACCATGATAAGCATTATTGATCATGTTGATCATGTTTTGTTTCAAATAGCTTCTTTTGTTTTCTGTGTGTTATGTTTTGCCAGTAAAGGAGAAAGAATGTGAGTGTTCTATTCTTCTTGTTTTAGAAAATAAATTGCAAGCTCATCAGGATTGTTTTTGGCTCTTCATGGCAGATCACTGAATTTTGGTTGGCTGGAATTGTGGGAGGATGTGGATTTTCTGCTATTCGAAGGAGGTCAGGTCAACAAGAAGCCATCAGCAAAGCTTTGAGCTAGGACTTGAAAGATCTAAGTATTTTTCCTTCAAGACAGATTTAGGGTCGGTGTGTGTTTTTAGAATGCATCCAGAGAGGAATGCTCTATGTTCGTAGGTTTGTCTATCACAATTTCATTGCCTTGGAGATACAATGTTCGATATACTAGTTTTGTCATAGGCTGGTGGTTAAGATGATGAAGAATTCATGGGATTCATGAGCGATCTCCTATTTGGCATTGTATCAAATGAGATTAAATTTGATGTTGGGAAATGGGAGTTGGGATGAGAGGAAGTGAGTGCCTTGGTTGGTGCTCTGAAATTTGGGATCTGCAGCCAGTCTTTTTATCTGGGGTGGGGACAGAAATTATTGATCTTCGACTTTTTAGAATGTGGGGGTGGTGCTGAGATTGTTTCCTTGTGAAAGCTTCTGGGATTCAGAGAGTGTGGGAGTGAAATAATGCCATTAAGAAGTCAGTTGATTTCTCAATGAGAGTGATTCTGGAGAGTTCTGATTTACCTAAGCCTTAGGGTTCAGAATGAGAACTTGAGTAGTTCAATTCAGGGAAAAGTTGTGTTATAGTCAGTGTAGACTATGTTCAATAATTATCAGTAATAGAAGACAGCATGGAAATTCTGTTTTACCTCTTCTTTTGGCTACAAGCCTTCCTCTCTAGATTTGCAAACTGTCTGTTCTGGAGCACTGTTTTGTGCTGGTTCACTCTGTACAAAGTTGAACCCTCTGTCTCTTATCTTTCCCAAACAGTAGAGGATCATGTTTCCCACAATTACACAAATATTTATAAGTCAGCAATATGCATCTCCCACACAAGAATGTGACAATTTGCTGCTTACCATTTCGCCATATACTTTTCCTTTAATGCTCACGTTTAGCAAGGACTGTCAATACAACCTAATCGATATCAAACATCACTTTCTTTCCTCTGTCAAAAATCTTTTAAGGATTTTATGATGTAGCCAAACTGCCAATCATCCAGAAAACAATTTAGCCAAGTTTGGTTACATCTATGAAAGTAGAAAAAAAGAAGAAGAATGGCTACCTACTGGAACTCATCATCAAAATCCAGCAGTTTGAAAAAAGAAGAAAAATCTTCAAAATCTGGCGAATTTGGGTCATTTTTTCCATGAGACATCCTTTATATATGTCAAAATCATACTTTTCAAGTCAAAATTTTGCAAAAATTCGCCAGTAAAAGAAACTCTGGTGTCCACACATCCACCTTGACTTTGTAATTACATGAAAACAAGAACTTGTAACATTTGGGACTCCTTGATATGATGCACATTTAAATTTTGCAACATAAAAAAAATTTCTTGTTGGCATCAAATGTGTACAATGTGTACACATTTTCAAATTCTTGATCCTTTTGTGCCCTAGACCTCAAGTGTTTCAATGGGCCGTATCTTGTTCACACAATCAAATGGAGAGAAAAACATCCATATGAATCCATGTGCTCATAGCACATAGACCTTCATCCAGCTACCACCAATTTATGACTTTGAAAATCTAAACTTCTACAATCAATAGATAATTATTTATAACCTTCACATGCACTTGATATATAAAGTTTTTCAGTGGGGCTCCCAGCTTATGTTGGTCACACAGTCAATTAGACACAAAAGCCTCCATGTAAATCCATGTAGTCATAAGATATGGACCATAGCATCTGAATGAACCATCAAACAAGTACTAGTTTACGACAACCATATCAAAGACTAAAGTTTTTGCACCACACATACAACTTGTTAACAAATGATGACTACTGATCCCATCCCTGATGTACTCTCTCCATCTAGCCCTTGATGCATGTCAAAGTTGCACTATTTGGACCAATTTCTAGTGAGAAATAAATGACTATGTAACAAAGTTGTTAAGCTCACAATTGATGTATTATTGCAAGGATATGGTTTAGTATATGACTATGGATGAGAAAAAGTGACATGCGATCACCATGTTCATGGTTGCATGATAATTAGATTAGGTTCACATGGCTCCACCTTTTGTCCCCATTTGATTGTATAACTTAATGTTATCCATAATTTGAGTAGAAATTATGATATAATACTACTCATAATCAGTAATCACCATCAAGTGATTACTAATTATGAGTAGTATCATGTCATAATATTTTACTCAAATTATGCATAGTCACATTCCATGATTACAGCATGCTAACTATTCATAATGTGCATGCCACATATATGACTACATGAATAAACTATTTGATGTGTTTGACATCAACTTAAAATCACTACATTCTTAATTGCCCCCCCATCCCACCCAAAATTTTATTAGGAAAAATTTTATATACATTAATTTTTTTCTCATGCTAACAACATTTCTAATGCCATGCTCTAAATTAATCAAATAAATTAAGAATTAATTTCCTTTTTCTTAGAAACTGAAGAGTCATAACCTAGGGAAAATTGGTTTATAGGCCAGTTCTGATTCTAGTCTGAGCCCAGTTCTTGGTTCAAGTTATGAGATTAGTTCTTAATTTTCTTTATCAAAATTTTGATTCTGCAGTCCAAGTACCTAAAAACCAAAACCAAAATGCCAATTTTCACACACCCAGGTGGAGAGTTAGCCAACATTGCTAGCAACCTTCATAAAAGTACAATGAAGAACTAAAATGGCACATTTGTCTTCTATAAATTAAGGAAATAAGTGACATGAGATTGTGAGGTAGGTAAGCATACAAGGTAGTAGGTAAAGGACTTTAATTCTAGTAGTCCATATTCCAATCCTATGATGAATTTTGTCTTTATTTATTTGTCAAGGTATTGAACTTTGAAGTAATTTGTGAAATGAAATCTGATTTCATCATGGGATTCAAAATATTTTCATTGATGAATATTGATCACAGAGTTTGCAATGATTACATGCACAAACATTGTTCATTAGGAAGCTAGCACTAGTTTTTTTGTCAATGAGTTTTGTTTTAGGATCTAAGAAAGTTTGTTGGTAAGATATAGATATTATCAAGTAAAACTATGCCCAAAGCCTTGTGACCAAACATGACCTCATAGCCACATAGGCCAACAAGATGCATCACTTTTACCTAGCACATTGATATGGTGATAACATGACCCAACTAATAATTTAATAATAATATATGTTTTTTCACTATCTTGAAAATTGTCAAATTGTCAACAAAGTCATCAAGCTAATATCATTGAACCCCTAGGTCAACCTAATATAATAAAATATATATTCAATGAATATTGTCCACATCAACATGATAGTAAAAAAATTGGGGTCAAAGTGATGTATCTTGATTTCATAATGTAACATGATCTCATATATCTTAAATGAAATTAATGTAAGATTAACAAACATTAATGGATGTCAATCTATTATCTCGTAATAAATGATGTTAAAAATTTGATATCAAATATAAAGAAATTATATTATTCAACACATTTATTTTAAAATTTAAATATAATCTTTTAAAATTTGTGTGGGCAAAGTTTTTAATTATATGTTGATTTCAAATGCAATGATGTTGCATTCATTGTAAATAATTTGACTTAAACCATGAATTTAAATATAATTATAAAATTCAACTTAATAATGAAATTTATAATTGCATAATATTTAATTGTAAAATTTCAATTGTAAAAAAAATTACAATAATTTTAAATAGTTTTGTCAAAATATCCATTTTGATTGTATTGAACTAAAATAATTTAATTACCTAATTTGTGAAGAAATCAAATCTCATATGTGAAATATGCAATTATAAATATGATTTCACATGTTTTGAAATTTAGAAATATATAATACATTTCATTTAAGTACTAAATAAACCTTCATGTAATATTTAATATTAAAAGTGATTGTCAAACAAGGGTTCAACATGACACATGTTGAATCAATTTGATGAAGTTTGAAGAACTTGTACCTTACTCATGCAATCCCAAAGACAACTTGTGGTTAAGTACCTGTGCACAAGTAAACAAGCACATGATTCCATGACTAAAATTTGAACATACTTAAAAAATTTCTTAGACTTCTTAGATGGTGGGTTGTCGTGTCCATGTTAAAAGTTCATTGACAAACTTGTAAGTCCATCTCTCACAAGGATTTCTTTTTCCTCATCCAAATAACACTAATAATTCATCAATGACCTTCATTCATTTCATTTCCAAAAGTAGTTTAATGATGAATGTGATTCACCTAAAGCTTTGTTGGCAAAAAATGGGAATGCGATAGGGTACTTTTTTTTATAATGGAAAACATTGTTTTATGGACATTTGCATTCACATAATTGTCATTCATTTCATTCTATCCAGAATTTGGCAACAAATTCCATTGAAAAATGTTGTCAAGTCTATTGACCATTGATTAATCAATGACAATGGAGAAATTAAATTTTTGGAATTCAAACATCGTAGAAATGACAACCCTTGGATTTGAAAGAATTCAAGTCATGGTGGATGTGATTTTTTAACATGATTTTCACATGATGGAAAAAAAATATTTGAGATAAAAAAAGGAAATTCTTGGTATCCATTGTTGCAAAGTTTAAATTTGAACACTACAATCCTCTATAATATAATGTATTTGTGTTATCATGATTACCATTTTAGGTTTCTATGTGACCATTTGTATGTTTTAATGATGTTGTTTATAATAGCGATTTATTATGTAATATTTCTTCCACTGGATTTTTTATGATATCCATTTGTGATAGACTTTCTATAGTTTGGTGGCAAACTCAATTTCCATTAGATTTTAGAATCTAATGTGTAATTTAAAACTATTCCCATAAGCAAAAATTGGCATGAACATGTTTCAAAAGGCATGTCTAATGTGGTATCACTTTTTTTTTGTCAACATGGCAACACAAAATTAAAATAGTTGGCACAAAGTGCTATACCTAGTGGAAAAGGATTCAGTGGAAGAGGAATGAATGGAGAAGATAGAGATTTGGAAATAGAGGTAGAAGACAACAAGGTTTGCTGAAAACTTAGAAGGAAGCAAACTAATGGATGATGAAGACCTTTAAGGCATTTCAGATGGCTTTAGATTTGACAATACAAACTCATAATCACTATTATTATATTTCTAAACAATTTAAATGTAACAAGGAGAGCTATAGTGGCCGATGATATTTGCAATCAAAGCCAATGTCTTCCCAAAAGTCACCATTAACCCATAAAAGTTCTACCTATTTTGAGCATTATGAATGCCTAGGGGACTTGAGAACCACAAGAATGTAGGTGAGAGGCAGTTATCAATAATATCTAGAATGTAAATGTTCAAGTAGTCATTTATGTGACCATAGAGAAATATGACCAAACTATTAATAATGGGATGGGCATAAGAACAATTCATTTATAAACTTCCATGTGCCAAACTATGTGTGTCATATACATAGTTGCACAATGTCTTGCTTTCCTCATCCTAAACTTAGCATTTCCATAGCTCAAAGGAAAACTAAAAATGAATGTTCCATTGGTCAACTAAAACACAAAATATCAACAAAGGTGAACATAACCACTCAAAACCCTAGTTAAAGCTCATGTACACAACACCTAAATGACAAACTATGTTCTATTAAGGGCCAGCATTCTCTCATGGGTTCCTGGTGGGTGCATGGACTGACCTTTGGAGTTAAGGATAAAGTTAACAATCCATCTTTGAGCTTTTTACATTTATTTGGAAGGGTTACCAAACTCTAACAACGCCTTGGATTTGGAAGTGAACAAGACATTATTGTAGTCTCAATATGAGGCATTAATTGGTTGTGAAGCATTCGCACAATTTTTGTTAGTGTAGGGTAAAGGCCATGGGTTGAGGCTTTATGGGGCATATAAACCAGATCAGTTTTTCTTTTGCCTGTCATACCCAACAGGTATCATGATTTTAAAAAGAAGCAATGGGCTTTATGAAAAGCTTAGGGTCTGTGGATGCACGGCCGTAGGCTTGAATATTCTCATAAAACCCACTGGCTGTTAAGAGTTCAAATTACAATGGGCAAAGGTACCTGCAGTTAGAATACAAAAGAACTGAGCCTGTTTTTATGTGTATATGAAGGGCATGTCATCAAGCAGAATCTGTCCTATCCAAACATTAAGCGTTTGGAAAAGAGAACTGCCTGCTAGAAACACCAGGGCTCTTTCTTCAAAAATTTCCCCATCATACTCAGGTTATGGGGAAAAAATGGAAAATGAAATTCACCAAGTGCATTACACAGGGTCACACCCAAAGAGTAGGGCGTTCCTGAAATAAGCACCCAATTTAGGGTTTTGAAGAGACAATGTTGAGCAGGTATCTCCATTTGTTAATAAGCCCTGTTTGGGGTTGGTGTTAATATTTCAGAATCAAAGAACTGCTGTTTTCAAAATCAAAGAGCTACCAGGTTTCTAATTATTGCACAAGCCCCAACAAACTCCCAGTTTTCATGAAGGATCAGGTAGGGAACCAGGGGTTTTGTAGGCGGTTATCTGATGTTTCCAGGTTTTTTTAAGAATTGGGGTTGTATATCAAGAACTGGTTCTTGGATCCTTTTTGAGAAGTGAGGTTATGAACCCTAAGAACCACCCTGGTAACTGGTGAGGCCTGGGGCGATTTCAAATACGCACCGAAAACTGGTCTGAACTTCTGTTTAAAGTTCAAACCTCTAGAGTTCTCTTAAAAGAGGTATGTCCTCTAGACCTATGTTTACACCTGTCTTCGACTCCCTAAACTCTAAGATGAAGAAGCAGGTCTCTTGGAACTTTCATTTTCCATTTGTTAACATGCAGTAATAATAAGGGTGCCGTCTTGGATGAGTTGCAAGAACTGGTCTAGTCTACCTGATCACTTAGGTCTCATTTCATTGATTTCAAACTAGATCAGTTGAAAGCACTGTTCAGTTCACTGTTCAGAACTTCATATCTTGAGATTAATGAGTTTTCTCCAACAAAATGTGTCTCTGTACATCAAGTGATTTCAATAAATTTTGAATGTATTCATTGATTCAATAAATTAAGACTAGTGAATTGCACACACGTTTTGTAACAAATATCGAAAAAAGAACTGGTACTCACAAACTATACCAACATCATCAGGTGAAGGAAGAAGAATGTCCACGTTAAACTTGTTGATGAATGAAATAAATGAATTTTATTTTATTTACGGTCGCATGTAATAAATGTGTTGGACAGTGGAATATTAATGGGTTCAATGATCATCTAAGTTTCCAACCAGGCGACATTAATGCTAAGGAGCGGGTGGTCTAATTTAAAACAACAACACCTCAGCGACCTTCATGAGTTTACAAACTTCTTATACAGATTTTCTTCACACATAACTAGTTGGGAATTTTGTATGTTCCAGGAGTAGTGCAGATCCCACAGACTCAAGCTAGAGCTAGTGTTCTACCATGGCACATTCCTGTGCACTAATGACACTCCATTGATCAACTCCTTTCGAGGAAATTATGAGGCCCCAAAGTTTCAGGATTCGAAGATTGAGAATTCAAATCATTTTCTTCTAAGAAAATGATTTCATGAGCTAACCTAAAAGAATGTCTAATCCCACTTCAAATGAGTCAAGCAGGGATCATTATTTGCAGGCCATTAATACTATGTGACTAATATATACTGAGTATATATACCTGAAGCTTTTGAGCTCTGGACTTTGCATCTGAACTGTGTTTGCCCAGGAACCAGCTAGTTAGGGGCCTGCTGCCCATGAGTATTTGGAGGATTCTCGGGAGCCATGCAGTCTCACAAACTAGAAAAGACAATCTTTCTCATCCTACCCAGCTCTGGATTTTAGTTTTCACAAGTTTTAGTCCTCATACTTGAAACTTTTCTCTAGAGAATTTGAAGACTTCTTTATCCTATCCTATGGGTGTTGCTTCTCCTAAGTTTTAATCTAGTGTTTCAGGATTTCAAGAGAACTAGGCTGAGAATTTTTAATTTCGCACCAGATGAAACATTGTCCTGGAGTAAAACTCGTGCGCTTGGTGAATATTTCAGATGGTTACCATGAGAGGAATTGAGCACCCTCAAAGGTTTGGCCGAATTGCCAGTATGAAGAAGCTGCATAGTTCGAGATTACCGTCTGGCCATCGCTGGTTGTGGTCATGAAGGAGAGAGCCTGGCCATTGAGAACGGTGCCTTGGAGCTGCCAGTTTTGGCCCCAGTTGCGTTGCATTGGTAGCCACTGGTTAGTTTGCGAGCCCTTGATGGACACTTGCTGCACATCTCCTGCTCCTCCCACGTTCGTGACGAGAACCAAAAGGAAGTAAGGGTTGCCGTCAATCGTGAACCGCACTCCTCCTTGCCTCTCGCATGGTACCCTGAAAATCAGAGAAACGTTCTCTACACGGTTAGAGCATCTTCGAAGCGGTGCTTAGCATGTGACCTTGCCAAAATATTTTCCCACATCCAAGTTTTAGTTATTTACTTTTTTCCAACTCCACCCATAAAACTAGAAGTGGGATTCCAAATAGGTGGGAAACTACTAATAGCAACCCATCTGGACTAATCATTTACTATCTAGCCAATCAGAAACAGGCAACAATCAATAAATACGATTTGACTTTATTCATTAGTCTCTTCCAAGGCCCTCGAAGACGTGTTTTTCAAGGTCACAATAGTGTTCCAGTGAATCCACTGCATATGACTGCTGCACCTCATCCAGGATTTCCAGTAAAGGGTCACATACTGAGCACCGGTGATGCTCTTAGTCCCATGGCGCAGGAACCATGAGCAGAGCTCTGCAGCTCCTTGATTCCAAAGTACTGCTCATTACAGAAAGTACTCAAGCTCTAGTGCAATCAAATATTCGAAGTCGGTGATCTGAATATCCTCAAAGGACCAATTCGCAATGGGTTGGGCTTCATACCTTTTGTAGAAGACAGGAACAATTCCAGCAATGGGTTGGGCAAGTTGGATGAAGGCAGGCACGGCCAAGTCGAAGTGCTCCAGTGGAGGGTTGCACCAGCCGCCGTTGTCGTTAGGCAACGCCCAATTGGGAGGACACAAGTTGGTGGCTGTCACAGTCAGAATGGGTGTTCCAGGCACGCACCATCTTGGTTGATTGCAGACCAGCTGGTAACAAGCCCCACACCTTGCACCCCCATTGAAGAGAACGGTGCTCAGCGCTGCTGTGTTTGTACCATAGCCTTCGCTGTACAGGTTTCCATATCCACAAGCACCGCCTACGCACAAAAAACCCATCAAACTGATCAGACACAGTCACAATATTGACATGGACAACGCAGAGCGAGACAGAGACAGAGCTTCAGAGAGCTTTAAAGAAACGATGTCGTAATCTCTCACCTTGAGTGCCGGAGGCATCAGCGCCACCATAGAAGGTAGCATGCGCCGGACTCCAGTAAGTATCGCCAGTGTAACCTCCGGCAGAAACTTGATGGAAGCTCACGGCTCCCAGCAACGACACTAGCATCGACACAGCTAGCAATTGCTGCATCGACGGAATCAGCAGCTTCGACTCTTGCACTCTGCTTCTTTTCATGATGCTGCTGCAAGCCGCCATATAATGTTCTAGTACACCTGCACATGAAATGCACACTAATTGAATATCGCTCGAGTGCGTACCTATTCGCTCACCAGCACCGAAAAAGTGACAAAGCTGTGCAAGCACTTATAGTCGACACTAAGTACATCTTTCTATCATGTTGTTGTGATGACATATTCTCAGCTTTCCATTATGTTTTTCCAGCTCGCTAGCTGTGCTCACAGTCATCTCATAGCTCTACCGGTCAAAGTGTAAACTTGTCTCTTCCAGGCCCCGCAGGACTGATCTCCATTGAGAAGTGGACGAGTGAAGCTGCGCTCTTGGAAACTCACCTGCAATTGCTATTAATGACGAGCTCTTCTGGTGCTGCTGTATTGCACTAGGCAAATAATTAGCCGCCTGCTTGCCGCGCGCGGGATCAACAAATCCGCCACCAAAAAATAAAGAAAAAGCTAAAGTACTAGAGAACTTAGATGAAGAAAAGTAGCGGTACTCTCGAGACTTTGGATTCGAACGTAACTCTCAGAGTAGGATTTGAAGGTGCTACAACACATAAAAGATCAGAGTTCTAGTATGCAGGAGCACTTAGAAGCTGAGGAGTAGTGAGCTGATCTCCAGACTTCAAATTCAAATTTAACTTTCTTTCAGAGTAGGATCTTTGAAGGTACAAACGAAATCAAGCAGAAGATCAGAATAGCTATGAGATCATGGATTCATCAATACTGTAGGACGTGCATGAGGAACACTAGAAAGTAGTAGTCAGAGCTAGCTGCTGGATGAGAGTCAGACTTCAACTTCGCTGCTGCAGGGATGATGAGCTCATGAGGAGATCTCTGATCACAGCTAAGTAGCTAGCCAGCTAGATTGATGAATCTGGTGCTGCACAGAGCAGGCAAAGGATGGCTGTCCTTATATTGAAGCTGCAAATTACTGCAAGTTCACTGTGCAGACATTTCTAGAAACTAGCGGTTTTTTTTCTGTTTTTGAAATAATTTTCCTCAACTGGGCAGCTGCTGCTACTGCAATTATAGTTGATCTTTCTGTTCACTAGGAGTCTAGTAAGTACTCATGTGGGCCTTCTTGATCTTTTGGTCCTTGCTTGCTTGCACAGTCAGTCCATCACCAGTCAGTTTTGTTAGCACGTAAGTACTAATTCCATGCAACCGCTACACCAAGGGATCCTAGCTCATCAAAAGCAACTTATGAGTTCATACATCTTTTGTTCCTGGACTTCAAGTGATTTCACTGGATTTTGAGTGAATTCGTCGGTCCTAGTGAACTAGACCTAGAATGAATTCACTGATCTAATGAACTAGCGTTAGTGAACTGCACCCATTTTGTAGCAGGTATCATTTTTCATAGATGATTTATGTCATATCTTACACAAATGTCAAAATATGATATATATTTATTTACATGTATATATTTTATATTGAAAATATAGATGGATGAAACCACATATAGGATTTTCACTGTTTTAATGTGATTATTTTTTTAAGAAAGAAGAACTTGGAACTTTTTTTTTCAATGCAAAACAATTTTTTTGGACAGAAAAAAATTGCCACTTTTTTCAAATTTAAAAATCTTTAATTAAAGAAAAGACACTGAGTTTATCTTGTGCAGTATGTGTCATGAACCAATGCCTTCTGCTGTCCATGTATCCATGCATGGACATGTCTCTTAAGTTCCATATATCATGTCTTGTAAAATATTCCTAAGAGAGAGTCAATTGTTGTCATTTTAATGTGGAATCACCAGATCTGCACATATTCAACATATGTACAAATGAATGTGTCACAAAATGTTCTTGTGTTGTGGGCGGTTTTCACTTCTTGTCACAACATAGATTTTTTCACTTACTGGTGGTTAGTTTCTGTTTCTCACTTTGTAAACTCCCGGGTACTGCTACTCACGTGGGCCAGTGCTTTGCTTTATTTAAATTCAAAAGGAAAAAACATGCACTGTACTGAAGTTCTGAACAACATGAAAAAGCAGAAATTCAGAATTTTTTTAACAAAATGAAACATGATAGAATATTTTGCCATTTCTCACAGCTTGTCAGGATGCACGATACTATGATTCAGGTGCAGTTGTTGGGGTAACTTTTGAACCAACCCATCCTCATTCTCTTGCCTATTATGATTGACATACAACAAGTAATGTGATTGGTCATTTTGTGAGCGACTTTTTATGTAAATTACACATTGTCTCAAAGCATCAAAATGGTTAATTTTCAAGCAAATTCAAATTCCAAGAAGGCAACTTAGCTTATGACGTTAATAATCTGAACTTTTATGGATGAAATGAATGAACTAGGGTCATTGATCATCAATAGGTAAATGGATGATGGCTTATTACTAGGCTACAACAACTCAAAAGAAGATCCTCATTTTATGAATCATACACTAGTACCCATCACTTACACTACTGCAAATTATCTCCAATATCTCAAATATAGATAGCCTAGTACACTAATCCAACATTGCTTTTGTGGAAAGCAATGGTAGCAAACCTTGGAGAAACTTAATGGAGTTTGGCAAAAATGCTCAATGAGAACACCCAAGACTACATGATTAGAACATTCCATGATGCTTGCAGAGTTGGTGATGCATGTCAGTAAAGAAAAGTTGTGCACCCATTTCACAAGATTGGGTAGACTGACAAGATTTATAGTATATGCATACCATTTAAAAAGATGAGCAAAAAGACAAGACACTTATATAATATGCGCTAGATATGTGAGATCAATAATAGTTCGACATGACCATTCTTTCTGAAGAAGCACATCAATTGGTATGCTCTGAAATTGCACACATTTGCAATGTCCATATAAAACATCATGAACTGGATTTTCCTTGGGAAATAAAATGGCAGATTTATTGGTGTCAGAGTGTGCATATATTGAGGTTTCTTTTGAATTTTTTTTCTAGTTTCCAATATCCTGAAGAACCCAAATCATGTATTCCACAATCATAGCTTTACTATATATGTTTTATTTCTCTGTGCCAATTCTTTTCTTTTTGCAGTTAATTCCACTTTTGGCCAACTTCCCTTAAAAGCTACAACTTGGTGCTTTCTGGTCAAAGCTAAGTTATTGGTGTCAGTTTTTATCAGTCTTCGATTTAAGTGAAAATGTCAAAATTCCAAATTTTACCCCAAAAAATCAATCGAAAAATAACCCAACTTAGAATAATTAAGCCATATAACTAAAGTACCTGGGCCATGAAAGGAATTAGGTATATAAAATATAGGTCATAACCTCACAACACCCCAGACATATCTTGGTCCATCATAAGAATTGAATGGATGACTAGCTAATATTTCAATTTATCACACTTTTAGCAATTCATGCTCGGTTCAAGTTCTACCTAAATTAATGTAACAAATATCATGCCCACAGATTTTGTTCTAATCTCCCTAACCCATGAAGTGAAGCATTGTAATTTACCATAAATTTGTTCAAAGCTCCATAACCCATGAAGTGAAACATTGTAAATTACAATACATTTTGATCAAAGCTCCTTAACCCACGAAGTGAAACATTGAAATGTAGTATACATTTTGTTCTAAGCTCCTTAACCCATGAAGTAAGATAATGTAATTTACCATGTAATTGGTTCTAAGCTCAGTAATCCATGAAGTGAGACAATGTAATTTGTTCCAAAATTAAGTGGCCTAGAGAGTTACACATCATAGGACAAAAAAAGAGCATCCATAAAATCATTGTAAATGTGTGATAATGTTTGAAGCCAACCTATAGCACAAAACTTGGCAAGTCATATTCGTAGTGGTCGGAATGGATGTTTAGTTTCTTGTAGGCATTACCATTATTTGGTAATGGCAAAAAAATAACATGATTGCCTTGACCAATAGTTACATAAAACAAATACACATTTTGGAAACATGTGCTTGTGGATTAGAGGTTGGGAGGGCAATGATTCAGCCATTTGGTGGCCACTTGGGCAACAACTTCTTCAATATGCGCCAAGTAGAGAAAGGTGGTTGTATATGACAGCTGATTAGACTACTTGCCAAAATAGCCATCATCACCAACATGGTACACTCACCAAACAACAAGTGATTCGATATAAACTCGCACCGAACTTGAGCCGGCTACCTTCAAATGGATTATAATTTGGATTTATCATCCCATCTAGCTTCACATGGATTATAATTTGGAATTTCTTATTGGCAAGACAAGGGCACAAATTGTAGGCCAGATTGTAGACAATGTTTTACATATCAATGACCCATCTATGAAGGAACAGCTGCTTGTAAACCAAACCAAACCATCTGTAGCAGCCCCTTAGAATACCCATATTTGTAAATTCCTAACCACCATCATAGCAAATTTGAAGTGGCCATGATGGAACCACAGGCACAAGAAGAACATGGCAACAGCAGACAAATTGAATCCAACTATGCTAAAATTGTGCTATATCCTATATACTTACCTATAATTGACAAGCTTGAAATTTGAGGTACTGACAAGCAATTTCATGCTCTAATAATTTCAGATTGGCCTGTAATCTTTTTACTAGAATAATCAGCCCAATGAACCTAAACCTTAGACAGCTGTTGGGTTTCGCTTAGATCATCATTCCATGAAATTAACCAGCATCTTTTTTGGTGTGAAATTTCACCAAAATGTGGGGAAAAAAAAATGAGGCTGTGACCCCTACAAAGGCAACTTTTTATTAAAATTCTAAAAAAATTCACCAAAAAACAGGGTTTTTCAATTGGGTTTTGCCAGATTTCGAGCGCTTGCTCCTGCAGCTAGTTAAACAGCAATAGAAGGATTAAAACAATTTTACTGTCCTACGTGTCCCATAGCCAAATCTGGCTAGATCCTAGTGTCTTTCTCCATTCAGAAGGTGAAACCAATCAAAACCAGTTCAGGGTGGTTCTTTATATTTTCAAAGAATAATCACATCCAATTCTTCAATTACTTGCATATGAAAGAACCATGACTCTTTTAAATTTTCAACTTACTTCATTTAGGTTGATTGTTACAAATACAACAAGTTCTCTTTACACTTACAACAACTATTGATTTATTTTTTTGACAAACGAATTGGGAAATATGTGAAGAGAATATGTTTTTCTATTGAACATTCAAATTATCTGACGGGTTTCAGAAAAATTCATCAAGGTTTTTGTATCTCAAAATTGGGGAGGAATAAAAATAGCTGATAACAGCTGATCATATGTTGTTGATTCTTCAAGTTGCTTTTTTTAAATGAGGTAGGGTATTATGTCCCACCACCCCAAAATCTGACAGGTTAAATTTTGAGTCTAACATTCACCAGAATATTTTTGTTGTGGTGAAATTACACCACTTGGCAACCAACACAATTAATTAATGAGGCTGCATATATAGGTTTTTGCATGTGGTGAGTGTATTACTACCATAATAGGTTTACCATTTTGGTAGTAATTAAAATGTTTTCAGTATATTCTGATTTTTCTCAAAATTAACTGCTCACAATGCTGAAAGTCCTAGAAATTTGTTTGACATCACTATTGACAGTATTCCCCAAAAGCTTGGTGAAAATACATGTAGTGAAAATATATGCAGCAGCACTGGAGGCGCTCAAGAAAAAGGAAAGACAGGATGAAACTCAGTTTATCACCAAAATCGGTGGAAAAACTAGTTAGGGTCCCATGTTATTTTGTTTTGTAAGAATTTCATTCCCAATTACAAGTTTGATGCCCTATTATGCAGAAACTCGCCATTCTTGCCCCCTAAGCGCATGACTTTACAGATAAGTCTAGTATATAGCTGGGTTTCAAAGCATTGGTCCCTTTTTCTCCAATCTCTATCCAAATTTGGTTAAGTCCTCTTGTGGATGATTGACAGTTCAGTTTCACCTATGTCCCAAAATTTGAAAACACAAAACCCTGACACTACCCACTCAATACCTACTCTTCAAAACTCCCTCCCACGTCCTTCCCCCCAAAATCCAAGACATAAAATTGGATTCTAATACCCACCCAACAACAACAATGGTCAAAACCAGAGCATTGAAATTGCACGTGCACCAGAACAAAGAGAGTACTAATCTATTATAACAAGTGTCTGAATTCTCAGTCTGTGGGTGCAGGGTGGTGCATCACTCTTATGTTCCCTTTCCTTCTTGTTGTGTTTCCCTTCCCTTCTCTTCCCTTTTCTTCCCTTTTCCACAGTTTGTGTATGGGATCCATAGTTGTTGCATGTGCTGGGTGACAGGCACTGACACAAACAGAAAGCACCTAATTCTAATTTGGTCTCAGCCTTGAATCCTCAGGCCAGTAGTGCAATGCAAATGGGGCCCTTTTCTTTGAGCATGTCTGGTTCCCTTACCAAATGACAAACAATTAATGGCAGCAGCTCTAAGCTGCTTATGGCATTTGGAGTCCTATTATTAAGTGTGTTGATGTTTTGGTCATGAGAGAGCCCACCAAGTTCTTAAGTACATGATGACTCATTCACCTACTTTCTTTATGCAAAAAATACAACAATAAAAACTGAAAGCCTGTCAAAGCCAATGTGACTTAGAGAGCTTCTTCCCACAAAGTAAGCACAGGCTACTAAGCTGCTGTCATCACTGCTTTGAGGGTGGGGCTCTGTATTCACCGACTCTATTAAGGATAAGGTAGAAGCACCTAAACCTGTCAGAATGAGCATTAGAATGAGTCATTTAGATTTCAATTTCTTTACACTCATTTTTTTCCCTTGCACACAAGGCTATTTGAAACTCAACACTCCTTTTTCTTTTTTTTCCTCTTACACACGAACGAGAGAATTTGAAACTCAACCCAAGTTGAAGCTGAATTTTTTAACTTCTTTGTCTACCCATGAAACAAGGATTTTGGAGCTTGCAAGTTGCCTTTCAATGGAATCAAAGCAATGAATCAATTGAGAAGTGACAATTTAAGGTCGTGTTCCAATGTTGATCAAGGAGTCTTATAAGTTATAAGGAACACATGAAAGTGACATGCCATGAAACACATGAGTCCCCTAAAATTACCTTAACCAGGGCCACAGTGAACCAGCACCCACCAGCACACCATCCAATGGATGGCCGTTATTACTCAGTTGTGGATGAAGCTCGACTGAGTTAATATTTGGTTTCATCTTGGTAACCAGTTATGTAAGAAATAGGCCTCATATATAGGTCGATAGGTAAGAAAATAGGTTTAAATTACTGGTTAAATAGATGGTTTGTACATAGGTAAGGGCTGATTTTACTACCTACCTACTACCAAACCACAAGTGGGTTGTTAGTAGGTAGGTAATATTAAAAAAAAGCAACTGAGCTAACAACCATGGTTAGCTATGGATCAAAAACCCAACAGAAAACTGTTTCCTAATCACTTACCATCCATCCTTCATGGTGCACTGGTGGGTGCTGGTTCACTGTGGCCCCCAAAAGAGATGAGTAACTAAAACCTTTCAACAAGGTTTTTGTCCCACATAAAACCCATGTTGTGCAATTATTTGAACTTATAAATAAAGAAATGTCAGTTCCAGTTCTTGAAATATTTCAAAATCAAAGAACTACCAGTTCTAATTTTTTTTTTTTTAAATAGAATTCGAGAATCATTGCCCCTGGTTATTTCAAAAACCCTAAAGAACTGATAGCTTTCATGAAACAACGAGTAAAATACATCCAGTTTTATGGTCAGTTGTTTCATTTTATTTTTTTAAAGTTGGGACCTATGGTTAAATGCTAGCATCGATTTTGTTAGTCGTTCGAGAACCATGGTTATGAATCCTAAGAATTACCCTGATGGCTTCCATGGTTTGATCTAGTGTTGGCAAGTTCTTGATTTTTAGGCAGGTTCTTGTCCAAGTTCGAGATCAAGCTCTGGGTCAAGTTCTAAAGTATTGGAACCAATGGTGTAATATTTTCCTAGTTGTTTTCAATTGTTTTTTACAATTTTTGGTAATTTTCAAACTATTTTTTATAAGCATTTTTTCAAAAAATACTCAGTATATTTTTCTATAGCTATTTTCTACAAGTACTCAAAAACCTTTTTTAAGTACTAAACAAAATTTTCCCATTTACCACAAATGTTATATCATAAACTAAAAAATTTTCAAAATTGGAACCTTTTAAAATCAAGATGGACAATATTGGTCTATTATATATTCTAATAACCGCCCAACATGGATACAAACATGACATATACCGTCACCATGATGCTTTCAACATTTGCATTGTGTTTTGTCCTGGCTATTAAAAGCCTGTGAGAGTAATCTCCTGATTTGAAAACTGGATCAATACATCCCAAAATTCAGATTATATTGCATGACCTGGACATGTAACAAATGTGTTACAAAGTGTCATAACAAATTAAAGTTATCCCTAATGTCACCCTCTCTTTCACCCCCTATCCCCTCTTTCAGTGGTATCCACAAAGTAAGAAAATTTTATTAAATCTCAGTATGAAATGCTGAAACTCAACATTTAATGTACAAGGTTCAAGTATAATTATAGTAGTTGTACGGGTAGGAGCAGTGAAATTATATGCAGCAGTAGTGGAGGCGCTCAGGAAAAAGGAAAGAGGTGATGAAACTCAATTTGGGTCCCAGTTATTTCGTTTTGTAAAATTTCATCCCCAGTTACGCATTTAAGGACCTATTATGCCGAAACTGGCTGTTCTCGCCCCCTAATCGGGTAACTTTATTAACACTAAAGTAGATTGTATTCTAGGAGAGCCTTTATAATCACTAAGAGCTTTTACAGTGGGGGTCAGTTCCTTCATGGAGTCCAGCAGAGTCTAGAGCTTACAGTGTCACTCATGGATCACCAAGACCTGAAGAAACTGAAATTTTAGCTTCAAGAATCCAAAGTGCAGATATGTAGTGAGGAGACAAAACATCTGACAAAAATCAAAATGCTAATATTATAGTGTGGGAATACTAGGTCAGCTAGACTATTGGAAGATGCAAGGCCCTGAACAAATAAGAGACTAGCTTAGGCTAATGCAACCAACATCTCATGTGAGCATGCAGCCTGCTGTCAATCAAACCTCAGATTCTCTCCTCATGAGCTGACACCAGTTTCATGTCTCCCAGTGTATACAGACATTAATCAGAAAGTCACCCTGTCTTTGGGCCCTAGTTTGACCCTCTAATCCCTGTTTGATCCCCAATTTGAGTTGAGCTGTAAAATTAACAAAATTGCATACCATTTCATGAAAGTGGCAGTTCCAAGAGTGGGGGTCAAACTCAGCTGAGTCCAATTTTGGTGAGAAAACTAGTTTGGTCCCCTATTTTTCTCCTGTGTCCTGTTTTCATCCTGTCTTTTCATCTCATCCTCAGTTTCAGTGCTCATTAGTCACAGTTTGGGTTATAGGGTTATCCATAAAATCACCCTGTCTTTGGGCCCTAGTTTGGGGCTCTATTATCCCTGAAATTTGAGTGTATTCGGTAAAGTGAGTGAAATTGGGTACCATTTTTTAAAACTGAGTATGAGTTCAGAAGATTTGGAGGATCTTATTCACGCAAGGCTTTGATTTAATGAAGAATATGAGCAGCAGCCAAGGCATGGGTAAGGCAAGTCCAAAACTGGGGATGAAGTTCCTCCAGAGGACAAACTCAGCTGAGAAAACTAGTTTAGTACCCTGTTTTCTCAACAAAAGTGTGTACTATTTTCATCCTGACTTCTCATTTCATTTCCAGTTTCAACAAAACTGGGGCCCAGCAGCTCCAGTTTCGGGTACTATGTGGATAACTCACTTTTGCTGATGAATTTGTTTCAAGCCATTTCATGCAGCTGGGCCACTAAGCACTTGCAGTGGCACCAAATAAAAGAAGCTCGAAGTGGTGGCCCTGTTTGTGAGAAAGCATTCTTTACAAATTTGAATTAAAGTACAAAGCCCGCACACTGTCACCTACAACTATAGTATAGAACCCTGGCAGCTTCAACACTAATTATGTCATTTGCAAAATTGTTGAAATTTTCAACTAAAACAAAAAATCTCAAACAACAAGAACTTTGTGAAAGAAAATAGAGAATATTTTTAAATATTCAGAAATATTTCAATTTTCAACATAGAATCTTCATAATTAATTGCTTAATTAATCCACAGACATGTGTTGAAAGTGCCCCTGTACTGCTACAGTACACTGAAGATCTCTGGCCTGCTTTCAAGGTTCAACTGATGCTAGTGTCCCAGCAGCAGTTGGTAATTGTCATAGAACCATGATACTTAAGGACTTTGATACATTGTTCAGATGTAATGCTTATCTGCTTTCCTGAAGAACAGCGGGACAATAGCTAGTATCATTGATCCTATCTGATCCCAACACACATGACTAGCCAGGCCAGGCTGCACCCCACAGTATAGCACTAAGAATTCTCTCTTTCATCCATAAAATCACTAACAATCATTTATCTATAATACAAAGCTTTTTTTGCTCCCACACTACTACAATAACAGAGACAAGTCTTGTACTGGAACTGACCATTTAAGAGATGGGTGTTATTTGTGTAGGGTAAAGCCCTAGGATTAGTGCTTTCCCAGAATAAGGGACCTAGGACAATGTGATAGCGAAGTCTACACCCACATTTTGAAAATGACCCCCACCCATGGGCTTCACCCACCTTAAAGTACCAGGTGAACATTATCTCGATGAACCTAAACATATGTGGGTCACAAGGTGTGGGAGAGAGAAGGTTCTTACGCCTATGCCTTGAGAGTGCTAGGGATATTACAACAATAAGTACTTGTACTATCCCTCTCACTCTTAAGGAGTAGGCATAAGGTCCCTGATATTTTCTAGGAGGAGTATTAAAGACATATGATGCCCTCTAATTACAATAGGAAATTTCTACAAGTTCTTTTACAAATAGCATATAATATGTAGCCAAGAGATTACTAATGCATGTTGAATTCAAGCAATGGTTACACAATTGGAAGGCAACAACTAATAGCAATAGCTTGAGACAATTCTCATGCTGGAAATGATCATTTGATAAATGGGTGTTTATTTGTAAGGAATATATGGCCAAGACATGACTAATCTGTTGAATTTTGGTCGGGTCCAGATGTTTGGTTGATCGTCTTTAGGAATGTAGTTTAGAGAAATTGCATGATCATTCCTTTATTAGCATCATTTTTAATTTACTTACTGATTCACATTGGGCATGTTTGATGTTGTGTGCAAGGTCAAATGTGGATGCTTGGTTGTCAACTTGCTCAGTCATCCTTTTTTTCGTTTGGCTTCAAATGTTTTTTCTACCACATTACACACTAAATTGAATCTTTCCCATCCTTTAGTCTTTAGGTGTCACATTACATTTGTAACCAGCCTTTGTACCCTATGGGGATCCACCTTTTTCACTACATTCATGGTGGGGAGAAGACGACCTCACATGATGTTGTATGAAATGTTTTTGTGGCCAGTGCAAAAAATGCAAGATTTCACATCTTGCAAGAACAAACCCATGCCTTTTTGCCCCCTCCCATGTAACTTTCACTCCATCAAGTTGACATTATGCTATCAATCAATGGTGTTTGCATGTTGGCAAATGTTGTCATTACCGACCTCACTCAAGTTGAATTGGTTTCATAAACAGTGTTTTCCATGGGGTTGTTATGACAGTCATGCCTCAAGCAAAGAACAATTTTTATCGAAATCAGTTTCCAATGGACATGTTTTTCCTTCTAACTATAAAAGTTTTCATGTGTTTACACCAATAAGTAAATGAGTTTTTTCATAATGTGCCAACATGGTGTGGGGAACGAAACACATTAAAAGCCCTCCTCTTTCAATTTTGCATGCATTTTACAGACACATGGTGTCAATAATGTTACAATGTGCACAAGTGGTTTTTATTTTGAAATGTACAATTGCAATAGGTGAAGGTTTGTTTAGGCTAGGTGTCCTTTCAAAAGGTCTTCCGCTTTCCTTATTTGATATGTTTCTTGCAATTGAAGGGGGTTTGGGAACTTGATGTTCCCCTAGTGGTCTACCTTTTTAGGTGGTTCATTTGTCTTCTTGGACATGATGTAAACCAAAATGGTGTGGCTTTGGATGCATTTTTGGTGTGAACACACTACAATTTTGGGTTTTCAGACTTTGTGTCATTTTTTATGTTATGCACAACGATGGCAAAAAGTTGGCGGTTATTGTTTGTTTTTTCAAATTAGACATCATTGTAAGAACTTGAAGAAAGCATGTGAAGGAGTGAGGTTGTTTGTTGTTTATGTGTAATGCAAGACTTATCTTATTTGGGAGGTAAATGGTTGAAGATGAAACAACATTTATGGAACTTTGAATTGGTAAATTGGAAGGGAGGTTGCAACGATGAAATAAAAGGAAGGACGTTGTGAGGAAGCTCGCCACTTGAATTAAGTGATTAAATCTAGAATGTAGATTATGCATTGGATAATGTTGATTTATTGGATAATTGCTATGTTTTTCTTCCATCACATTAATAATTAATTAGGGCAAAAGGTTATGTACTTTAGTGATGATATGAAGGGTTGGTGCCATGAAATGATGACAACTTGAGGTGGTCTGAGTTGTAGTATAATGAACATATAAATGTAGTCATACATTTGGGATGGGAAAGATATTAATGGATCAACCAAGCTTGGGAGGTAAGTTCTTTGGAATGGTTAGTATGAGAAACCCATAATAGGTATCCTCGAATTAAGGCAAGAAATTCACGTAGTCTAAGATTTTGTTAATCTAAGAAACGAGTCCTACACCCAAGGTTCTACATAAAAGATCTTGTTTATGCTCGTAACGGTTTTGCATAAACTAAGTACTTTCCATCTACACTACAACCACCATGATTATAAACCAATAGTTGGAAAGGAAAAGAGAACATTGTGGTAGTGATATAAATGTCATATAAGTAAAATTGGTGCATTGCATTTTAGTGATGGGGTTTTAACAATTCACAGGACTAATGGAACACTGAGAAAACTCATCTATGCCTAAACCTTCACAAATCCTGAAAAAAATAGTTTGGTTGTATTATAACCAAAAAAAGGGTGATCAAATAAACTTTACTATAAAAATGTTTCACAACACAACACTTCCTACAAAAGCATTGATGCTAATGGTTCCAACTATATATATTGTAGAAAAGACATACAACGAAGGACTAACATTATGTCTCTATTGCAAAATTGATAGAACCAAATTCTAAAGCCTAATGTGTTGGTCCCTAAATGGCACAATCATGATGTTTAATCCTAGCTTTCTACAACCGAAGTTAACTAAAAAAATTACAGACAAGATCATCTAGAAACATGCCAATGTCAAAATCTACAGAAGTATAACATTGAAGTCAGAATTCTCAATGTTCATTTAGTCCTATTGAATTGTTAACCCATTCCCTATTTAACAATGATACAAGGAACACCCCAATTTTCCAATTGAAAACCTTCACTATTGAAATCCTTACACCTTATATTTGAAGCTTGGTGCTAGTGATAGTTACCACATCCACCTAACTAAAACCATTCAGGTATGGAAAATGTTATTACAAACTTAAGATACAAATATAGCTTGATAAACTTCCCAAATCTATTTTTTAATTCACCCATTCTTTTCAACTCAAGGATCTGTTACTGAGGTTTTTAATGTTCACCTAAACACCAACCCACTACATGGGTTGAAAGGAATTCAATAGGTTTACTTTCACTCATACAAAAATAAATCAACTCTAAATGCCCATCTAACTATAGCTTGAACTTCTTTAGTTTGTCATCATGCTTCAACATCAACCCCTCGTAGAAAACAATACTACTTACATTACATATTTGCCACTGAAAAGTCACTAGTGCAATGGAAACAAATTCAACAACTACTAACCAAGAGAAGAACTTGCTATTTCTTCAAAATAATTTTGCAAAAATCCACTTTGTTGTAATTACTTCTGAATCTAGTTTTTTATCTTACCTTCCACCATCCAAGTCTTTGAATTTCATTCAATGTCATTCCATCCCCAACCATTTGTAGCTTTGGATTGATAAGATCTGAATTACACACAAACCAACAAATCCTCTTACCCTCCCTCACATGCTATTTTGAAATTGTTATGGCCATGGCTATCCTAGAGAAACAAACAACAAAACACTTTCTACCATCATTATGCAGAAAGTTGACAATAATTGAAGCTAAAAATGAAAACCTAAAAATGTTCTATGTTCACACTATGACCTTATCCAATTCACTTCCTTTCAAATCATAGTAATTTCAAAATGTGTTGAACAGTCACTAGATGGAGTTGCATTTAAATGAGTTCAGTAGTGCAATAAGTAACTTTATAATAAATGCTAAATTCTAGCAATCTTCATTGAATTTTAGTATAAATGCATAGGACATGTGTCTCGGGTTTGCAAGCTTCCATACCTTAAGTCTTTTGTCTGACAAACGTAATTCTCAATTAAGTAGAGTAACCTTCATCAAACTAAGTCTAAGTATGTTAATAAGATGTTTCTTTTTTGGTTGCAGTGAGTCCTTCCATTTTGTTCCTTGTATTCCCCCATAACCCCAAAAATAAAAAGGTAGAAAAATTATCTCCTGATTACAAATCCTAACTTTATGGAACAATCTCTACAACTCATTTCTTGCCAAACTGGCACTACCACAACACCTTGGTTTTGCAATCCTATAGTACATTATTCTCCATACCATGTGAATTTCCGAATTGTACATACCTATTAACCTTTCCTAAATTGCTACAGTGGTAGCCTTCAAACTACTGTTAGGAACAAATTCACATATTATGAATACATGAGTTAATTAGGTAAATGCCTTCAATGTTCACCTGGTCTCTTATGAGCTGCTAATCCATCCCTCTACCACATGAGATAATGCAAAGAAATGTTTGGTCTAGCTTTAGAAACAAATTGACTTCTGGGTACGAACCATGACTAAGTAGGGTATGCCAAGTTGGCTTGCAATTACTCAAGAAAAACAGAATTCTATGCAGAATATGGATTTATGGATACTTACTATAATCTCTCCCCTTTTGTTCCACTCTCACCCATGTTCTGTCCAACCCAAGGATACCCACTAAGGTTTTTGGCTCTCATTCATATGTATGTGCTACCCACTGGATTTCAAGAAAGGTTCCACCAAGGTCCTTTGCATATGTACTTCTCTACATGGTCCTAATTCTATAGGTCAAACCTCCTTTATGCGTCATTAGCCTTCAACATCAACCCCTTATAAATCCTAACTCTAGCAAGAACACAAAGCTTACCATGACGTAGTCACTAGCGCAATGGAAATCAAACATCAACTACAAATTTTTGCAAGCTCTTCACTTTACACAAACTGCACCAATTTCAACAACAAAAAAAACAAACTTGTCCTTCTTTGCCCTCAAACTCCACTTTTTATATTTGTCCCACAACATTCTACCTCCCATCTCCCTTGCACACTTGCACCGCCCTTGGCCACCCATCATTTGCTGCCAACTTGTTTCACATAACACACAAACAAACAAAGTTTCCTACTCACAACTAGTAACAAACAATGATAATATAAACTTCGCCGCCTACATGAAAAAAGTTGACAGCCGCTCAAAACAAAACCTAAACCCTAAAACGAAATAGTGTTCATATTGAAGAGATCCAAGTGACTTCTTGTCCACTCACACCCCCTCTTTTGGGTGCTTGGGTTTTTATATGACTGGTAGGGTTTCATCAGTTCAAGGGGAAAAAGAAATTCACAATTGGAAGGTTTAATGACAATGGCCTTTTTTTACCCCTAGAAAACAAGAAGGAAGCAAATCCAGAAAATTTTGGAGAAATTTGTCTTTCTAGTGTAAATTCAAATAGTTTTGCTAAATAATTTGGGGAAAATTTTCCAAATTCTCCATATCACAACTTGAAAAAAAAAAAAAACCTGATTGGCATACAATATGGAACAATGCTTTTCTTTTTGCAATTTTGTGATGTAGCCATTAGTGACAAACATCTGGAGATTTGTCCAAATTTGGCTATAAACAAGATATCAAAGTTTTAGAATGTAAGCATCCTGGTTTGGAAGATCAATGTACACAGTTATTTTGCCTGTATTATTGCAATTTGATCAACCTTTTGGTAATCACTTTTTCTTGTGTTAGTTATTATTTTGTCAATTGTTTTGTAACAATTCCAAAAAAATCCATCATGAAATGTAAAATTTTAAGTATTTATGGTGTTGTCATTTTTTGAAGCGAATAATACTCAAATTTCATAATATGAAATGCATTGAAGCTTTTCCATCATATAAGGATATGATTATGTAAAGGATGTTACATTCTACGCTAAACTCAACATGACAAACGTGCAACTCATTTCATGACAAAACTACTAGCAACTTTAACGAGACATTTTACTTTCAATATTAATCATCTATTTCAATCTAAGAGCTGTTTTAAACTCCAAAAACATAGCAATTTGACATGTAAAATTTCACAATTAAATTACCCTCCACGCGAGCACATGATTAACCCACTGATAACTTATCTTAGTATAATTGAATTTGCTATAATAGATAGTAGATCTACCATAACCTAATGATGAATTGAACCCCGTATTTGCCAGCAATCATGGGTCCAAAGTTTCAGGGTTTCTTTTCCAGTTTTGTTATGTAGCTGGTGGGTTGGCAATCTTCCACAAGAACTTAGAAGTCAAGTTAGCCAATTTTGGCTACAGATCAGTGAAGACATTAGAAAAAAATTAGGATTTCTACTATGTGTTGGCAACATGCCAGAATTCATGGCAATTTTTGTTAATTTTTCCTCAAATATGATGGCTTGTAGGATGTTTTCCAAATAATCCTTTGCAAGATTCACACTACCATCAATTCAATCTAGGTACGTTCAAGAAAGTGTTATAAAGGTGCATTCACACCTAATGTTAAGTCAGTGTTAAGTGAAAATCTAGGTGGCACCCAATGTTAAATGGGTGACTATTTAATGTTAAGTGAATGTTAACTTAACATAAAATCTTCATGGTAACTAGGTTTAGGTTCTAAATGACTAGCTTCATGTTAGTGGACTTAATACTAGAGTCCTTAACACCAAGTGTGAATGCACCTTAAGTTAGGTTCTAGGGTCTCTAGACCAAAGATTGTTTTTGTGGAATTGTCATTGGAACTTAATTTGATAATCAAACTATTTTTCAAAACTGAATTAGAACTTGAATTGGGGATGCTGCCCCATTATAAAGTTCTCTAGATAGATAAGAATAAATTTATTTTTGAAATGTAATATGGGCCTTACAATTAAGCAAGTTATTGCATTTGATCAATTATACTTAGTATAATAAAAAAATTATGAGCATTCATTGAACTAACTAACATTGGTGAATATTGTTAAGCATGCCCATCCTTGCAAATGTTGTCAAATTATCTTTTGGTCCAAACATATGAACTTGGACTTTGAGATCACATTTGAATCCAATGGTCAAACAAGTTGATAGGTAATCACACTAAGAGAAGGAAAATAAGACAGTTGGCTTAATATGTGAGCTTACGGAGATGCAAAAATTTGCCACAAGGAAAACCATTGCATCAGAATCGTGGTAGAACTTGGAAGTTGAACCCAAACAGAATTTACTAGTTAAATTCGGAAAGCTGCTCTGCCTTATCCAATAGTTAAACCAAGGAGCTCATGACAAGTTACAACCCGATTCATTATATGTAAATCAGTAGATAGATATGAAGCAGCAGAACATGCAACATCTCAATATATCATGAGTACCCAACATGGACTTGGAGTATAGACCTGTCAACCAGGGCATGTTGTTGTCTGTTAGTATGCTGCTATTTCTCCTCAATGATTTTTTTTAGACAAATTTTGTCGCTTCTTTACATGAAAAATTGGGACAATTTTGGACAAATGTGTTTTTCTAGTATAAATTTGACTATTTTTGCTATTTTTGGGAAAATTTTGACTAACTTTTTATAGCACAAAATTGAAAAAAAAATCCCCTGATTCTATGATGCACATGTTGGACTTTCATCAAATGAGGAGAACAGGACATCAAAGCTTTTGCTTTGAGTGTGCTCTCTGAGCACATCCGACAGCAATGTCAGGCCATCACCACCACCACCAGCTCTATGGACACTCAAACATGAGCAACAATGACAAAGGTGTGATTGCAATATCAGTGGAATTTTCTTCAGTGACTTTTGTGTGCAATTTCACCAGCCAACACAATGGCTAGACCTTAATGCAGGCCTCATAAAATTTGGCATTCTACAAAATTTTTTTGGCATTGGCCAAAAATAAAAACTCAAAGTTGCCAAAATTAAGTGGGTATAAGTAGTAGTAGTAGTAGTAGTAATAATAATAGGCAAATAATCTTTGGATAGTTGGCCTACTGAGTACTCCTTAGGAGAGGGAGGGATCTTTTTAGGTGTAGGAATCCTCACTCTC
>Ga0116227_10000544_pt1 | contig 74522 bp, 73 predicted proteins | sample S1TSphgellanicum_FD_89693 | JGI IMG/M metagenome (GOLD analysis project Ga0116227, IMG submission 89693) | Host-associated microbial communities from peat moss isolated from Minnesota, USA - S1T2_Fb - Sphagnum magellanicum MG | ecosystem: Host-associated > Plants > Peat moss > Unclassified... | reverse complement strand
GGCGTGATTGAAGCCGTGACCTACGACAAGGGCCAGACCTTTGACCGCGATGCGCTGTTGCTCAGCCTCGTCGCGCTGGAGAAGAAGAAATGACTGCGCACGTAGGTTCGAATCCCGCCCCCGCTACCAAAATTTCCGGCGTGCAGTGAATCCCCTGTAGGAGCGCCTCTTAGGCGCGATCAGCGCTAACCGCGCCTAAGAGGCGCTCCTACAAAAAAGAACGAGCATCACATGAAAAGAATTGAATCTAAGATCAACACCTCGTCAGCCGAGTTCCAGGCCAACGCCGCGCACAACCGCAAGGTTGTCGACGATTTCCGCGAACTGCAACGCAAGGTTCGTGATGAACGCCCGCAGCGCGACATCGACCGCCTGCGTTCGCAGAACAAGCTGCTGGTGCGCGAGCGCCTGAAGCTGCTGCTGGATCCGGGCACGCCTTTCCTTGAGTTCTCATCACTCGCTGCGAACGACGCTTATGAAGGCGAAGTGCCGGGTGCTGCTTGCGTCACTGGTATCGGCATCGTCTCGGGTCGTGAAGTCGTGATCAATGCAGGCGACGCTTCCGTGAAGGGCGGCGCCTGGTATCCGCTCACCGTGAAGAAGACGGTGCGCGCACTCGACATCGCCATCGAGAACCGTCTGCCGGTCGTTCATCTCTGCGATTCCGCTGGCGGCTTCCTGCCGCTGCAGGCCGATCTGTTCGCCGACAAGTACATGGCCGGCCGTATCTTCCGCAACCAGTGCCAGCTCTCGAAGATGGGCGTGCAACAGGTCTCGGTGGTTCTGGGTCACTGCACCGCTGGCGGCGCCTACGTGCCCGGCCTGTCGGACTACAACGTCATCGTGCGCGGCACCGGTGCGATCTTCCTCGCCGGCCCTCCGCTGGTAAAGGCGGCGACGGGTGAAGACGTCACCGTCGACGAACTCGGTGGCTGCGACATGCACACCAGTGTCTCCGGCACGGCAGACTACCCGGCTTCGAGCGAAGAAGAAGCGATTGCGATTGCGCGCGACATCGTCGCGCAGTTCAAGCGCCCGCAGAAAACCCATATCGAATGGCAGGAACCGGAAGCACCGTTCTACGATCCGTCCGAGTTGTATGGCGTGATTCCGAAGGACATCAAGCAGCAGTTCGATATCCGCGAAGTCATCGCGCGCCTCGTCGACGGTTCGCGCTTCCACGAGTACCAGCCGAACTATGGCAAGACCCTGATCTGCGGTTACGCGCACCTGTGGGGCTACAAGATCGGCATCCTTGGCAACAACGGCGTGCTGTTCAATGACAGCTCGCTCAAGGGCGCGCACTTCATCGAACTGTGCAACCAGAACAAGACGCCGATCCTGTTCCTGCAGAATATCACCGGCTTCATGGTCGGCCGCGAATATGAACGCCGCGGCATCACCAAGGACGGCGCCAAGATGATCATGGCAGTGTCCTGCTCGGAAGTGCCGAAGTTCACCGTGATGTGCAACGGTTCCTTCGGTGCCGGCAACTACGGCATGAGCGGTCGCGCCTTTGATTCACGCTTCCTGTTTGCCTGGCCGCAGTCGCAGATCAGCGTGATGGGCGCCGAGCAGGCCGCCAACACGCTGGCCGATGTGAAAGTCCGCCAGCTCGCCAAGTCCGGCAAGAAACTCAGCCAGGCCGACATCGACGCCATCCGCGATCCGGTGCTCGGCGAGTTCAAGCGCAAGCAGAGCGCCTACTGGAGCACTTCCGAAATGTGGGACGACGGCATCCTCGACCCGGCGGATACCCGCAATGCTCTCGGTATTGCGCTATCTGCCTCATTGAGCGCACCCATTGGCGATCCCCGTTACGGTATCTTCCGCATGTAATGATTCGGGCCCGCATCGTGCGGGCCCGGTTCCATCTGGCGGCATACCTTGAGTCCCTCTATGAATCTTGAATTGAAAGACGTCACCATCAGTACGCGCAGTCGCATCATCATCTGGATGTTGCGCAAATTCATGCGCCCTTGGCTGGGATGGGTCGTGCGCGGTTCGCGCGACCGCATCGCAAGATTCCAGTTGCTGACGGCGTCCAACAAGATCCGCAACACCTACGGCATCCCGATGGAATACCGTGTGATTGGCAAGCCCGACCTTGGCGTGCCCGGTCACTTTGCCGGCTCGCCGGGCGACACGCACAAGAAGGCGATTCTCTACATCCACGGCGGCGCCTTCATTCTTCCGGCCTCGCCCGACGTGCAGCTGCGCATGATGTGCAAGCTATGCCGCGACATGGACGCGGTGGGCTTTGGCGTGGACTACCGCCTTTCGCCGAGCAGCATGTTTCCCGCCGCGCTGAACGACTGCGAACGGGCATACCGCGCGTTGCTGGATCTCGGCTTTGCGCCAAACCGCATCGCGATCATCGGTGAATCCGCCGGCGGCAACCTGACGCTCTCCGTGCTGCAACGCATCCGCAAGAACGGCTGGCCGATGCCGGCCTGCGCCATCCCGATCTCGGCCGCAACGGATCTTGGCCGCTCGCATGGCCTGCCTTCGCGCGTCACCCGCAAGAAGTCGGATCCGATCCTGCCTGCGACGGCGCTGCATCGCGTGGACGTTTTCTACAGCGGCACCCACGACGCTTCCGATCCTGAACTGTCGCCGCTGTTCGCCGACTTCCGCGGGTTTCCGCCGATGTACTTCCTGGCATCCGACAACGAAATCCTGCGCGACGACAGCGTGTTTGCCGCACGCCGCGCGCAGGAGGCCGGCGTCGACGTCAAACTGGAAATCTGGCCGACGCTGCCGCATGCCTTCCCGCTGTTCGGACAGATGTTCCCGGAAGTAGCTGAATCGCACCGCGACATGGTGGCGTTCATGAAGCAGCACACCCAGTAATCGAACCCTGCCAGCCCCCGGCGAGAACATCGACATGAGCGCATCAAAATACGCAGAGCACTATCAACGTTCCGTATCGGAGCCCGAGATCTTCTGGGCCGAGCAGGCTGCGAAACTGCGCTGGCACAAGCCCTGGGCCAAGGTGCTGGATGACAGCAAGGCACCGTTCTACCGCTGGTTTGCAGGCGCTGAATTCAATACCTGCTACAACGCGCTGGATCGCCATGTTGAAGAAGGCCGCGCCGATCAGGTCGCGATCATCTACGACAGCCCGCTGACCAATTCCCTGAAGAAATTCACCTATCGCGAGCTGCGTGATCTTGTTGCGAAATTCGCCGGTGCGCTGCGCGCCAATGGCGTGAAACGTGGCGATCGCGTGGTGATCTACATGCCGATGGTGCCGGAAGCCGCCATTGCGATGCTGGCCTGCGCGCGCATTGGCGCGGTGCACTCGGTCGTGTTTGGTGGCTTTGCCGCACCCGAGCTGGCCAAGCGCATTGATGCTGCACAACCGGTACTGGTGGTGTCTGCCTCCTGCGGCATTGAGCCCGGTCGCGTGATTGATTACAAACCTTTGCTCGACCAGGCGCTGGAGATTGCCGAACACAAGGTGCCACGCACGATCATCCTGCAACGCCCGCAGCGCGAAGCGACGCTGGTCGCCGGTCGCGACGTCGATTGGCAGGACGCGGAGAACGCCGCTGAACCTGCAGACTGCGTACCCGTTTTATCGACCGATCCGCTCTACGTGCTCTACACCTCTGGCACCACTGGCAAGCCCAAAGGCGTCGTGCGTGATCACGGTGCACATGCGGTGGCGCTGACGTATTCGATGAAGGCCGTCTTCAACACCGATCCGGGTGATGTGTACTGGGCCGCTTCAGACGTGGGCTGGGTTGTCGGCCATTCCTACATTGTTTACGGGCCGCTGCTGCAAGGCTGCACCACGGTTTTCTACGAAGGCAAACCTGTCGGGACGCCCGACGCCGGTGCGTTCTGGCGCGTGATTTCCCAGCATGGCGTCAAGACTTTCTTCACCGCGCCCACCGCGTTCCGCGCAATCAAGAAGGAAGATCCGGATGGCAAGCTGATTGGCCAGTACGATCTGTCGAAATTCAAGGCGCTGTATCTCGCAGGCGAACGCTGTGATCCCGATACGATTCTCTGGGCGCAGGACAAACTGAAAGTGCCGGTGATCGACAACTGGTGGCAGACCGAGCTGGGCTGGTCCGCCATCGCCAACTGTCACGGGCTCACATCAATGCCGGTGAAACCCGGCTCCGCCACCGTGCCGGTGCCCGGTTTTGAATTCGCCGTACTCGATGCCAATGGCATTCCGGTCAAGGACGATGACATCGGCAACGTCGTCATCAAGCTGCCGCTGCCTCCGGGCACGCTGAGCACGATGTGGCAGAACGATCAGGGTTATCACGACAATTACCTGAGCCGCTATCCCGGCTATTACCTCACCGGTGACGCCGGTTATCGCGATACCGACGGCTATCTCTGGATCATGTCGCGCATCGACGACATCATTAATGTGGCCGGCCATCGACTTTCGACCGGCGCGATGGAAGAGGTATTGGCCTCACACCCGGCTGTCGCCGAGTGCGCCGTCATCGGCGTCGCCGATGCGCTGAAAGGCCAACTACCAGTCGGGCTGGTCGTACTCAAAGCGGGCGTTACGCAGTCAGCCGATGAGATCGTCCGCGAACTGGTCGAGCGCGTCCGCGCGCAGATCGGCGCCGTTGCGGCATTCAAGCAGGCCACCGTCATTGCGCGGCTGCCGAAGACGCGCTCCGGCAAGGTATTGCGCTCCACCATGCGCTCTCTAGCAGACAGCCAGCCGCACACGGTTCCGGCCACCATCGACGACCCCAAGACCCTGGAAGAAATCACCGCAGCGCTGAAAACACTGGGCTACGCCAAGTAAATTGAGCATGCTTGTAGGAGCGCCTCTTTATGTGCAGAGACGCACGGTATGTGGGCGGGCGCATGGATGCGTAAGAGTCCACAGGCGCGATGGCTCAATCGCCAATCGCGCCTAAGAGGCGCTCCTACAAGGGCGGCATCAGTGCGACAATAAGCACATGAAGGCGAATAACCGATCCGTTTTTATCACCGGTGGCGGCTCTGGATTAGGTGCAGCGATTGCGCGCCATCTGGGGCGGCAGGGCTGGCGCGTGGCGCTGGCCGGTCGCAATCAGTCACGTCTTGATACCGCGGCGGTTGAGCTGAAAAAGATGGGCGCGCCGGCGCAGGTCTTCGTCCTGGATGTTTCCGACGCTGCCGCCGTCGATATCGCGATCAACGAGTTCCGCCCCGATGCGCTGGTCTGCTGCGCGGCCATCCTCGGCCGCGGCGATGTCTGGGGCGAGCTGACCCCGGAGCTGTTTGCCGAAGTCATGTCGATCAATGTCACCGGCACCTTCAACGCCTGCTGCGCAGCGATGAAGCTCTGGAAGGAACACGGCATCAAGGGCGATATCGTCAATATCTCTTCACTGGGCGGTATTCGCGGCATGCAGAAGTTCTCCGGCTTCTCGGCATATGCGGCATCCAAGCACGCGATCGTCGGGCTGACCGAAGCATTGGCGATTGATGGCCGCGCGCATGGCATCCGCGTGAATGCCGTGGCGCCAGGCACGATGAAGACCGCGATGACCGATGCACTCGACCTGCAACCGAAAACACAACCCGATCAGTTGGCGCCTACCGTTGCTTTCCTGCTCGACCGCCAGCAATCCGAACCAATCAGCGGCACCACGATGGAAGTACATTGCAATGACGACTAAGAAAGGCCCGTTGGTTTACCTCACGCGACGCGAAACATTCTCCGCGGCACATCGCCTGTGGGCTGAGGATCTCAGCGAGCAGGAGAATCGCGATCTGTTCGGCCCCTGCGCCTACGATCATGGCCACGGCCACAACTACGTGCTGGAAGTCACCTTGCGCGGCCCGATCGATCCCAAGACCGGCATCCTGATCAACCTCAAGGAAATTCGCGACGTGGTGCATGAACTGATTGTGGGCGACGTCGATCATCGCCATCTCAATCACGATGCAGAGCTGACTCGTGGCATCAATCCCACCGCGGAAAATCTGGTGGTGTTGTTCTGGGCAGTGCTGCACAAGCATTTCAAGGAAATGCTTTACGAAGTACGCCTACGCGAAACCGAGAAAAACTGGGTGACGTACTACGGTGAGTAAATCGCCGCGCGATTGCTCATTGCCCCGCGGCTGGCGCTGAAAGCGCCGCATCTTGATTGCGCGGTGCTGAGCCGCCCCCTGCGCGAGGCAACAATCGGGCGATGACACGTTTGCCCAACTGTATGCCCGGCAGTTCCACCAAACGGTACACGATGCTGGACAGCATGTAGCTACCGACCGCCACGAATCCCAGCATCAGCCAATTGAACAATCGTGCGTTACTGGCAATGAATCCTTCATTGCCCGCAAGCAGAAGACCAACGATCGCTATGAAGAAGCCGTGGAAAAGATAGACGCCATACGACGTATCGGATGCAAATTGCACGAGGCGGCCCTCAATCAACGCCGATAACCATTTGGGCATTTTTCCGTGCAACTCAAGCCAACCCAGCAGCAGCATCAGGCCCATCAACACTGGCAGCACCAGCAGGTACGCATGGTAGCGATAGTCGATTGAGACCAGTGCCAGCGCCAACAGGGCTGTGGCCACGCTCTGCATCTTGCTGACGCCGCCAGCAAGAAAGTGATACAGAACCATGCCTGCGATAAAGCAGTTCAGCTTCATCACCAGCGGCGATGGCTCGGGGAAATGTACGTACTTCGACAGCGCCAGGCCGAACGCAAATGAGACGAATCCGATCAGCGCAGCCGTCACGATGAAATTGAAGCGCCGCAGAATCAAGAAAAGCAGCGGAAAGACAAGATAGAACTGCATCTCGAGGCTCAGGCTCCAGTCCGGCAAATACGTCGAAGATGCGTAGGCAGGGAACAGCCCGAAAAGAAAACTCAGATGCAGCAGGATGTTGAGTGGCGTGTACTGGATTGTCGCCGGATCGTAGTCCGTGCCCACCAGTGCATTGCCATAGAACATGTGGATCAGGTTCTGGTAGCCCTCCAGAAACGGAACACTCAGCAGCAGCACCACCAAGGCCAGTGAAAGATAATAGGCTGGCGCCACACGAAAATATCGCCGGAGCCAGAATCGTGCCCAGTTCCTCGACTGGGACATCGGCTCGGAAGATGCGCGGGCAAATGCGTTGGCGGCCATCAGATAGCCGGAGATGATCATGAACAGATCAACCGCCAGTTTGGGAGGAGGAAAATACGCGGGCGTGTAAGCACCCCACCACTGAAACACGTGCCCGGAAAGCACCCAGAAAGCCGCGATCGCGCGAAACGGCTTGATAAACGAAAATTCTCGGGACATTCAACTTCCTTTGAGGATCACGCGCTGAAACGAGTATTGGCAGCCCCCTACCCCAAGTCAAGCCATGTAAATCGCCTCATGCCGCGGTTTTCCTTGCGCAAAAACCAGCAAAATAAGACTCTTGAACCTGCCATCAGCAACAGCATCACGCCACGGACTCTGGACATGCATCAATACAAAACGGCTTTGTGCACCATCGTCCTGGCACTCTTTCTGAGCGCCTGCGTGCCGCTTTACACCAAGACCCGTGACTGGAAAGCGCCGCCGATCGTCGGCGATTACACCGTCAGCGCCACGATGAATGTCGGCCTGCTGATCAATGACGTCACCATCTCCGTCAATGGCCGCCAGGTGCTCGCAGGACAATCCTGGTTCTGGTCCGACTCGATCACTCTGGAAGGCGAAGTGGAACGTTTGCCCATCGTGGCGCTATGCCACATCAAGGCCAAGGCCTGTGATGTCACCCTCGCCGGTCTTCTGAACGCCAAACTGAAATTTTGATCAGCCGCGCTTTCTGCCAGCGTGCACCTTGGAAAAATGCCAGGACAGGTAAGTCCCGAGCACGAGCGCGCCGAGAATCACCAGGGCAAAGTCCAGGTTGATACCCACCACAACCGGATGCGCGGACAGCAGGAACAGGCCCGCCAACAGATTGATCATTCCCCACAGAACATTCAGCAACGGCGATGAATCTCCGACGCCGCGCGGCGTTGCAAATGGCGTGGGAAATGCTTTTCCCTGCAAGCCCGCCGCCAGATGCGGCAGGCTGTTGCAAAGAAGTGCTCCGGCGAGAAGTAGCGCGAAGTAATGCATGTCAATTTTCCACAGCTTTCTAATTCCGGCGACGCGCTACGCCTTTCTACTGATCAGGGTCCACGTTCGTGTTCGTGTTCGTGCTCATGCCCAGCCTCCTGCTTCTCAGGATGCGGATGCGCTTGCCCGTTGGGTGGCGGCCCATTGCGGCGCGGCGGCTGAGCCTGTGGTTTCTGCACTGGCGGTTTCTGCGCTGGTGGCTTCTGTACTTGCAGCTTCTGCGCTGGCGGTTGCTGTGGCTTCTGTGCCAGTGGTTGCGGCGGCTTCTGCGCTGGCGGCTGCGTTTGTGGCGCACGTTCAACCTCGCCTAAATTCGACCGCGCTCCTTCAGTCCGCGGCTGTTGCACAGCGCCTTCTTCTGGGCGCTGCTGGTCAAATGGCCTGGGCTCGCCCACGCTTCGACCTGGCGATCCCTGCGCGGAAATGGCCGCGCGATCATTAAACGCGCCCGGCCGCGGCGTTGCTGCAATCGCAGGCGCGCCATGATTCTCCGAAGCAAATAGCGCCCGGTTGCTGCTGGCAGCCTGGCGATGTTGCATCTGCTCTGCCGTCGCCTGGAGATGCTGCTCTTGCATGGCGGCCTGCTCATGCGCCGTAGGCTGAACAGCGAGGCCACCATTGCCACCGTTGTAACTCACTTTGTTCACCGTGATGTTATTCACGACGGTAACGTTGTAGGTGTTATGAATGTTGGTGACGTTCACATTGTTGACCGCGGTGTTGTAGTGGAAATCGTTACCTTCCCACCGGCCGCCTTCATACCCAGCGCCACCGTAGCCAAAACCGTAGTTCACACCGCCATAGAAGCCAACATGCGGCCCCCAATAGCCCGCATGAAACAGAAACACCGCACCGCTCCAGCCCCAATAGCCTGGAGTCCACAATACTGCGGGCCTCGGTGGCATCACCCAGGTGCCAGGCACCCAGTAATAACCTGCTGGTGCGTAGGCCCAATAACCCGGAGTCCAGATATAGCCAGGCGCCGGGCATTCCGGCTGATCGTAAACCGGCAATGGCGGGGGCGGCTCGGTGGCACGGTCCATGACCACTTCGGTCTCCACCACCTGCTGCGCTTGTGGTGCTGGCGTTGGCTCGTACCGATAGACCACCTCGGGCTGCTGCTGAGGCGGGGCGACCACGCAGGCAGCCAGCGATAGCAGCAAGCCTGATGCGAGGGCACCCATCAGAAGTTTTTTGGGGGTTTTAATTGGAGGCATGAAAGTCTATTTCCTTTAGCTATACAACGCCTGAGCCGGGCCGTGCGCGAGGAGAACCCGTCGACCCAAGCTTAAACTAATCACGCCGATCAAACGAAATCATTCCGTTAACGGAATCTTTATTTTGCGAGGCAGAAAACTGCACCATTGCTGTCGCCTCCTGATGCGCCTTTGCCCAGTGCGCGGTGAGTGATGCGCAGGAACAGAGCCGTCGGCAGATTCATTAATTTCCGACAGCACGTACATGAACAGCGCTGACTCTTCTCGCGTCAACGTACTGCGATCCAGTTCTCACATGGCCCATGCAGCATCTTGACCCGATAGAGAATAATTAATATCGTTTTTCGGATGCAGGGCGGCCTTGTGGCGATACGTCGCAACCGGCTGGCTCACCCCTTCAGGGATCATCTTCCCAACCTCACCGCCCAGCCAGCCTTCGCCAGCCAGGATTCAACGCAGCCGTAGCTGCGCGGAGCAATGGCTTGAACACAAAATGGCCCCAGGCCGCGTTACTGCTGACACTCAGCTCCACGCTCGATGCACAAGAAACCTCCCAATCGAAAACGGCGGTCCTGCCTGCCGTAGTGGTGGTCGCGACACGCACGCCCGTCGAAGCGCGTGATGTGCCGGGCTCGGTCGCCGTCGTTGGCGCACAGCAAATCGAGGAAACGCAGGCTTCCGATATCGGAGAAGTGCTCGAGAAAGTGCCGGGCATCGCCATTGAAGGTGGCCCCCGCACGACCGGCGCGTTCATCAACATCCGTGGACTCTCGGGGCCGCGCGTGCTGCAGATCGTCGACGGCGCGCGGCAGAATTTCCTCGGCGGCCATCGCAGCAGCCTGCTGATTGATCCGTATCTGTTGAAAAAAATGGAAGTGCTGCGCGGCCCCGCGTCGGCACTATGGGGTTCCGACGCACTCGGCGGCGTCATGCTGCTGACGACCAAGGATGCCGCCGACATCCTCGACCCGGGCCAGCGCTGGAGCATCGGACTGCGCAGCGGCTACGAGAGCGCGGCCAACGAGCGCTTGAATGGCGTGTTGATGTCCGGTCGCGCCGGTGACTTCGACGCTGTCGCTGATTTTAGCCAGCGCCAGTCACAGGACTACACGCTGGCCGATGGCAGCCGCCAGCCGCACTCCGCGCTGAAAACGGACGCGGGCCTGGCCAAGTTGACGTGGCTGCCGGATAGCTCGCAGCAATTCAGTCTTGGCTACCAGGGCTATCGCAACCGCGGACAGTCACCGTCGAATCCAGCCATCGAGATCAACGACACCAATCCTCTGCTTGATCGCAACAATGATCAGCGTTACCTCAACGCGCGCTACGCCTACATGACGGAAGATGCAGACGCCACGTTGCTGTTGGGGCAGTTCAATCTCTACCGCAACGATCTGCGCATCATCGAAGATCGAGTGGATCAGCCACGCCACGATCAGACCGACTTCAACACTACCGGCGCCAGTTCGCACGTGATTCTGGCCTTGAGCGACATGCAAAGACTCACGGTCGGCGGTGAGTATTATCGCGACGGTGCCCGCGCCAGCCGCGATGGCGCGCCGCGGCCGCAGTATCCCGATTCACAACGCAACATCGGCGGCGTATTCGCACAGACCGAAATCGAGCTGGGTGATTTCTCCATCGTGCCGGGCCTGCGCTACGACCGCTACCAATCCAGGTCCAACACCAACACTGCAGCAGCGGTGCACAAGTCGTCGGTGTCGCCGAAACTGGGCGTGGTGTATCACGCGGGCGATGATCTGCGCCTGCGCGCCGGCTATGCCGCCGGATTCCGCGCGCCGTCGCTGATCGAACTTTACGCGGCGGGCCAGCATTTCCTCGGCAACAACTTCGTGCCGAATCCCTCACTGACGCCAGAGCGCGCGCGCAACCTCGAAGTCGGCTTCGACTGGCGCCGCCACGGATTCAGCGAGGATCAGCGTTTTATGCTGTCGGGCTCGGTGTACCGCAACCGCATTTACGACTTCATCGAACTCGACGTGCAAGTCACCACCGAGGTCCCTGCACTACAGTGCGCCACGCCGTTTCCTCCTGTCGGCTGCGTCAACCGCAACGCCGACGGCACGATCAATCCGCTGGCACCACCTATCTTCGTCGGCGGTACCACCACCAGCCGCAACCTGACGCGAGCGACGCTGATCGGCGGCGAACTGGAGACGGCCTACGTGATCGGCCCGGTGCAGTGGTCGGCAAGCTACAGCACCGTGCGCGGCCGCAACGAGGACAATCGCCAGACGCTGTCGACGATCCCTGCCGACCGCCTGCGCTCGGAATTACAGTGGAACGCACCCTGGAATTTGTCTGCACAACTCGGCTACACCTACGCCTTCACGGTCAACGATGTACCGACCGCCTCCGACGGCAGCAACGTGATGCCGCCAACGCCGGCGTGGTCGCGCTGGGATAGCCGGCTGAGTTGGGCACTGCCAACGTCGATCTCCGCGCTACGCGATGCCCGCCTGGTCGCCGGCATCGACAACCTCACCAACGCTGACTACCGCGAGCATCTCAACGCGCTGCGTAGCCCCGGTCGCAGCTACCGCATTTCACTTTCCGCCCGATTCTGAGAATACCTCGATGAAACTGCTCTCCATTGTTATCGCCAGCACACTGCCGCTGCTAGGCTGCGTCTCAATCAATACGGCCAAACCAGTTGCTGGCGACAGCCGGCCGGCCACGCTGCAGGCCGCAACAACCGATTTTGAGCGCGGGCGCGCGGCGATTCTGGCAATGGCTGGCGAATACGCGGTCACCTTCGACTTTGAGGAGACGGTGGCGCTGCAACCGGACTACACGCGGCAAGCATCCAAGCGCACCGATGCCTACGAGACCGTGATCCTGCTGGAAGACAGCGGCCGTCACATCGTGTTGCAGCATCTGCTGGTCACCAACGTCGGCGGCATGGTGATCAAACACTGGCGGCAGGATTGGACCTACGAAGCGCAGCAACGCCTGGAGTTCACCGAGGACCAGACTTGGCGCATGCGGCCGCTATCCGCAGAGCAGACTCGCGGCGCGTGGACGCAGTGCGTCTATGAGGTCAGCGACGCGCCGCGCTACTGCGGCACCGGCCGCTGGGCCCAACAGGATGACGCGCCAACCTGGACTTCCGACCGCAGTTGGCGTCCGCTGCCGCGTCGCGAGTACACCAAGCGTTCCGACTACAACGCACTGGCCGCGGTGAACCGGCACACGATCACGCCGTCCGGCTGGACCCACGAACAGGACAACAGCAAAGTGTTACGCGCTGGTGAGCTCGTGACGCGCGCACTGGTGCGGGAGTCCGGCTTTAACGACTACCGTCGCATCACCAGTTTCGATTTCAGCCCCGCCTACACCTACTGGAAGCACACGCAGGATTACTGGGCACGCGTACGCGGACAGTGGCAACAGCGCGCGCAGGCCGCCGATGGGCTGCACCTGAAAACCAGCGTGGATGGCCTGGCACTGATCGAGCCGCTGTTCAAACAGGCCAGCGCGGCAGAAAAAGGCGAGACCATTGACGATGTCGCGCTGTCCGCGGTTTTTGACCAGTGGGTAGACCGCCCGGCGAATGCGGCTGCCAGCCCCCAGCGCCCGTGAGCATCGGTTTGTTCGCCGTGCAATCGCCCCGCCCGGCTCGCCCATCAGGCGATTGGGGCTGATCGGTTTCTCATCTGAATAGCCGATTGCGTGGCATCGCGGTGAAGGCCACACTAGCTCCATGACCCTTGGAGATAGTGCGATGCGCATCCCTTTCAGCGCGCTGTGCGGCTTGAGCCTTTTGCTTTCCGCCTGTGGCAGTTCCTCGCCAACAGGCGTCGTCGGCGGCACGGGCGCAAAGTCGGAGTTCCCCAACGAGCCGGCCCTGGAAACCGCGCAAGGCACGCTGGACGCCTCATTGCATTGCACCGATTTCACCCATCCCGACAAACCGGCGGTGCTGCTGGTGCACGGCACCTTCACCGCCGGGCAGGAACAGTACGAGTGGAACTACATTCCGCTGCTATCGGCACGCGGCTTTGACGTCTGCGCCGTCACCTATCCCGACCGCGGCCTGGGTGATCAGCAGATCTCGGCCGAGTACGTGGTCAATGCACTGCGCCGCATGCACGCCAAGACCGGACGCAAGGTGGCGATGATCGGCCACAGCCAAGGCGCCACAATGCCGCGCTGGGCGATCAAGTGGTGGCCCTCGGCACGCGAAGCGCTGGACGATTTCATCATGGAGGCCGGGCCGAATCACGGCACCGCCATCGCCATCCCTGCAACGCTGGAACAGCAACTGGGTCTTGGCGCACTGCCGGTGGGTCTGCTTCCTGCGGCGTTCTACCAGTTCGCACCGGCATCGCAGTTCGTCGCCGCGCTCAATGCCGATGACGAAACCCCGGGCGACATCGACTACACCAACATCTACACGCTGACCGATGAACTGGTGCAACCCGCCATCCCCGTCCCGACCGCCGCGCTGGACTACGGCAAGAACAACCCGCATGTCACCAACCAGCTGATCCAGGATTTGTGCCCGCTGCAGATCACCGATCACGTCACCATCGGCACCACCGATGCCGTGGCCTTTGCGCTGGCGCTGGATGCGATCACCCACCCCGGCCCGGCCGATCCGCAGCGCGCGGGCGGCTCTGCGCTGTGCACCAACATCCCGATCATCCTCGATCCGGCCATCGCCAGCGCCGGGGTCAACGCCCTGGTGACGATCCTGCAAAGCGACATTGCGGCCGGCGTGCCCGACCTGCACCTGACGAGCAGCGAACCGCCGCTCAAGCCTTACGCTCACTAGCCGCCAACCACGCATAAAGGCTTGCCTCAGCGCGCATTGGCCTCAGGGCCAAAGCTCTACTGCATGCGGCCGATGTTGTAAGGTTCGTCTTCAGGCATTTTGGCCTGATTGGAACCCCCTCCCGGTCTGCACCCGCAGAAAGTCCCTGTGGCTGGGGAGGGCGGGCTTTTTCATCACGAAGGATCAGCAATGAGCGACACAGCAGCATCTACTTTTGTCATCGTCGGCGCGGGACAGGCCGGCGCAGAAACCGCCATCGAGCTGCGCAAGCTCGGCTTTACCGGCCGCGTGGTCCTCGTCGGCGAAGAAACCCACCCTCCGTACAAGCGCCCACCGCTGTCGAAAGGTTTTCTTGCCGGCAGCGTGACGCAGGAACAGCTTTACGTGATGCCGCTTGCCGGCCTTGAGAAGAACAATATCGAGTTCCGCAGCGGCACCCGCGTCGACAGGATTGATCGCGCGAGCAAGACGCTGCACTTCGCCGATGGCAGCACGCTCGGCTACGACAAGCTCGCCATCACCACCGGCGGCCGCCCCCGTTTGCTGTCGATGCCGAACGCCGACAAGGCCAACGTCTTCCCGGTGCGCTCGATCAACGACATCCAGGCGATGCGCCCGCTCAGCGTTGAAGGCAAGAGCGTGGTCATCATTGGCGGCGGCTTCATCGGTCTGGAAGCCGCGGCTGTTGCAATCAAGCTGGGCCTCAAGGTCACCGTGCTGGAAGGCCTGCCGCGCGTACTCGCGCGCGTAACGTCACCGGAAGTTTCCACCTTCTTCGAACGCATTCATCGCGAAGCCGGCGTGGATGTTCGCACCGGCGTGCAGATTGTCTCGCTGGATGGCAACGGCGCAGTGACGCACGTAACCCTGGGCGATGGCTCGAAGATCGACGCCGACTTCGTCGTCGCCGGCATCGGCCTGATCGCCAACAGTGAACTCGCTGAAGCCGCTGGCCTCACCGTCGACAACGGCATCGTGGTTGACCAGTTCTCGCGCACGTCGGATGAAAACATCTACGCTGCCGGCGATTGCAGCAATCATCCCAGCGAATTCCTCGGCCGCCGCGTGCGCCTGGAATCGGTGCAGAACGCGATGGAACAGGGCCGCAATGTCGCCCGCAACATGATGGGCAAGAACGAGCCCTACAACATGGTGCCGTGGTTCTGGTCCGATCAGTACGACTGCAAGCTGCAGATGGTCGGCATCTCCACCGGCTACGACCAGCTGGTGCTGCGCGGCGATCCCACCACCGCGCGCAGCTTCGCCGCTTTCTACCTGAAGGACGGCAAGGTCATCGCCGCCGACGCCGTCAGCAAGGCGCCGGAATTCATGTTCGCGAAGAAGCTGGTGGCGATGGCGGCGGTTATCGATCCCGCGAAACTCGCTGACGAAAGCATTCCGATGAAAGACATCGTTCCGGCCGGTTAAATCAATGTACCTGCCCGGTTATCGCAAAATCGCAGTGCCACGCGATCTCGGCACTGCCACTCGCATTGACCGAGCGGCCGAGGTAGACCCGGATAGCGTCGATGTCCGCGCAGGCGGCATCGATCGCATCTGGACGGCGGTTGAAAATCTTTATCGCACCGGCCTGCAACCTGCGGTGACCATCGTGGTACGCCGCAAGGGCCAGATCGTGATGAAACGCGCGATCGGCAACCTGCGTGGCAACGGCCCGGGCGAGCGCGAGGACCGCCAGGTGCTGGAACCCGACGCACCGATCTGCCTGTTCTCTGCATCCAAGGCAATCACCGCTTTGCTGGTGCACAAGCTCGCCGAAGAAGGAAAGCTGCGCCTGGATGATCGCGTCTGCGAATACATTCCGGAATTCGCCGCGCACGGCAAGGAACGCGTCACCATCCGCCAGCTGCTGGCGCATCGCGCAGGCATCCCGCAGTTGCCGATCCGCCATCCTGATCCAAGTTTGCTGCGTCACTGGGATGCCATGGTGTCGATGCTGTGCCTCGCACCGCCGTTCGATCCACGCTTCGAGAAACAGGCCTATCACGCACTCACCGGTGGCTTCATCGTCGGCGAGCTCGTGCGTCGCGTCGGCAAGATCGAATTGCCGCAAGCCCTGCAGCAATGGATTGCCGAACCGCTGCAACTCCAATCCCTCAGTTTTGGTTTGCCATCCGAGCGCCGTGCTGCGGCACCACTGAACTATCTCACCGGCCCCAAGCCGGTGTGGCCAATCACCAGCATTGCCGAGCGCGTGCTCGGCGTGGATTTCGAACGCGCAGTGACAGCGTCCAACGACGATGCCTTCCTGTCCGCGATTGTTCCCGCCGGCAATATGTACGCTTCCGCCGACGATGCCTGCCGCATTTTCCAGATGCTGCTCAATGGCGGCACGCTGGATGGCCGGCGCGTGTTGAAGGAAGAAACGGTGGCTGAAGCGATCAAGCCGGTCGGCCGCATCCAATTCGACGGCATGCTCGGCATCCCGATGCGCTTCTCGCCCGCCTTCATGCTCGGCGAAAACCCGGTCGGACTGTGGGGCCCGAATTGCCGCGAGGCATTTGGACACATCGGCTTCATGACCGTGCTGTGCTGGGCCGATCCACGTCGCGATATCTCGGTGGCGATCCTCAACAACGGCAAGTCGGTCGCGCCTTCAGCGCTATTGCAGGTGGTGAAGATCGTGGGATCGATTACGCGCGCCTGCCCGCCGATCTGATTTCTCGCTAATCGTTACGTTGGCCCGAACTGCAGGGCCACGCACTGCTGCGCAACGATTTCAGCCATGCAAGCCCTGCTCCCGCAAAATTGATCCTGTGCGACTTTGCACATGATCCCGCATTGAAATCATTCAGTGTGAAGCATGCCCCAGAACCCGGGCTCCGACAGCATTAGTGTCTATGCGCGACTTCTCCCCATGGAAGTCATTCAATGATCATTTCGGAGCCATCATGAATTCTCGCAAGATACACCTCCCAGGCATCACATCTGGAGCCGTAAGGAAATCGCTCCTGACCGTCAGCATCGTTGCATTGTTGAGCGCCTGCGGTGGCGGAAATGATTCCAGCACTTCAATGTCGAGCAACGACTCCGGCAACAATGGAAGCATTTCAGCGTCACCGACCCCAGATGATGCCGCAAAAATCCTTGCGATAGCCCTCCAGGCACTATTGGCCAATTCACCTGCAGAACAGAAATATTTCGATACATCCAGCAGCGGAACATCAAACTGCACTGATAGCGGCACTATTACCATCACTGATTCAGAAAATAACGATGCGTACAGCAGCGCTGTTTCTTTTGATCAGTGCCTTGAGAGCGATACTTATATCGACGGAGCATTTAAGGTTGAAAGCACTTCAAATCAGACCACTTATACATACGGCACAAATAGCAGTGATGGCGCGTTGCTGACTGAAGATCGTGGAAACGCCAAAATCCGAACCTTGCTTAGCGGGACGTCTTCCATTAAAGAAATTGGGCAAGGGGACCAGCACGACCATGAAGCAATAACCAATATCAATGGCCGCATCGAGCGACTCGCAAAATCCATGGGGCAAGGCTTTGACCTGCGCGACTTGCGGAGCATTATCAAAGACGTTGAGGCACCAGTATCAGACACGACTTTCACCGGAAACTACTCTTTCAATGGTGATTGCATTACCGAGGCTGGCACCATTAGTACGCCTACTGCAATTAAACTCAACGATAAAAGTGAGTTCACCGGTGGCCAAGTATCGATTAGCACCAGCAAGGGCAATGCCACACTCACATTCAACAGCGACGCCAGCGTCAAGATTGATGCCTCCGGAGGATCAAAGACCTATACCAAGGAGCAGATCCAACAGATCTGCGGCATCTAGTAGCAGGCTCGGTAAAAAATAGCCCGGCATCCGCCGGGCTATTTTTTTAAAGCACTCGCTACTTCCTGATCCCAAAAGCGCGCAGCCAGAATCCTGCACCGATCAGCCCGAAAAACCATGACCACAATGGAATGCCGGCCACGATCACAGGTCGGTAGCCATCAAGCCCGAACATCAACGTTGCGCTGATCAGGCAAGCCCCGCCGGCAATGGCATAGACACTGCGGCGATTGGCCAGGCGCACTTCTGCCTGCAGGTCCAACAACATGCGGCGGTTGGCGACACCGCCACCCAAACCATTGCCACGCTCCAGCTGACGCAGGGCGTGATGTGCGAGCTGCGGCAGGGTGTCGGCCAGCGCGGGGAATCCGGCGCGCGCTTTTTCGATCATCGCGGCGGGGCCGAGGCGATTGCGCATCCACTCTTCCATGATCGGCTTGGCGGTCTTCCACAGATCCAGTTCGTCATAGAGCTGACGGCCGAGGCCTTCGATATTGAGCAGTGTTTTCTGCAACAGCACCAACTGCGGCTGCACCTGGTAATTGAAGCGGCGCGCGACCTGGAACAGGCGCAGCAGGAAGAGGCCGAAGGAAATGTCCTTGAGCGGGCGCTGGAAGATCGGTTCGCAGATGGTGCGGATCGCCGCTTCGAATTCCTCCACGCGCGTGCCTTCCGGCAACCACTCGCTTTCCACATGCAGTTCAGCAACACGGCGGTAATCGCGGTTGAAGAAGGCGAGGAAATTCTCAGCGAGATAGCGTTGGTCACTCGGCGTGAGCATGCCGACGATGCCAAAATCGACGGCGAGATAGCTGGGCTTCTTCACATCCGTGGCATCGACAAAGATGTTGCCCGGATGCATGTCGGCGTGAAAGAAATTATCGCGGAAGGTTTGCTTGAAGAAGATTTCAACGCCACGCTCGGCGAGCACCTTGAAATCCACACCCATCGCGCGCAGGCGATCAAGCTCACGGATCGAAATGCCGTAGATGCGCTCCATCACCATCACGTTGGGGCGCGTGTAGTCCCACAGCACCACCGGGTGATAGATCAGTTCTGAACCCAGCCAGTTGCGACGCAGCAGCGAAGCGTTGGCGCCTTCGCGCATCAGATCGAGTTCATCGAAGATGACTTTCTCGTACTCGGCAACGATCGCGCGCGGGCGAATGCGGCGCGCGTCTTCCGAGAATTTCTCGGCGAGTTCTGCAAGCGTATGCAGCAACTGCATGTCGCTGCGGATGACATGCTCAATGCCAGGACGCAAAACCTTGACGACCACCGCAAGGCCAGGATCGCTGGGGCCTTGTGGCTTCAGGCGAGCCGCATGCACCTGCGCAACCGAAGCGGAAGCCATCGGCGCCGTCTCGAACTCCGAAAACATTTCGTCGATGGACTTGCCCAGAGACTGCTCGATGATCGCGCGCGCTTCTTCACCGCTGAATGGCGGCACCTGATCCTGCAGCTTGGCCAATTCGTTGGCGATATCAGCGGGAATCACGTCCGGACGCGTGGACAGCGCCTGTCCGAGTTTGACAAAAACCGGACCGAGTTCGGTCAGCGCCAGACGCAAACGCTCGCCGCGCGGACGGTCATGCTTGCCCGGTTCGCGGCCAAAGAATTCCATGAGACCGTATTTGCGCACGACGCGATGGATTTGCCAGACGCGGCGCACGCGGCCAATCGACAACTTCGACTCGGCACTCATGCGTCCTGCTCCAGCTTTTCAATGCGCGCCTCAAACCGATCCACACGCTCACGCAGAAGATCCACGTTATCCATCCACTCGGCAGCATCGCTGCCGCGCGCCAGATCGCGCGTTTCTTCGCGCAGGTATTCGGCCGTGTCCAGTGACAGCGTATCGGCAGAGCGACGGCCCCAGCCCATGAACTTTTGCAGCCCTTGGTGAATGCGATGCGCGGCGCTGCCACCAAAGAACTTGGCGAGCAGTTCTTCCGGATCAAAGCCAACCTTGGCGAGCAGCTTGTTGAAGCGCACCAGCAATTCGGTATCGCCATCGACATCAATGCCTGTCGGAATGCCGCCGGCGCCGCCGGCGGTTTTCCAGGCCAGGCGCAGCAGCGTGGTGGGCTGACCACTGACGGTGACATCGGCGGTCACCGAGTCATCCGACAACACACGCACACCGCCATCGTGGAATTCGATGAAGAATGTCCAACCCATGCCCAGCGCGCGCAGCGCGATGCTGCGGCCAGAAAGCTCGCCGCATTCAGCCAGAACTTCGGGTTCCAGCGAGAGATAACGATTGAGCGCCACTTCGAGCGTGGCGCAAAGCAACGCAGGCGCTGTCACAACTTGAATCCGCGATGCACGGCGACGATGCCACCCGTAAGGTTGTAGACCTGCACGCGTGACAAGCCGGCGTTCTCCATCATGCCCTTCAGCGTCTGCTGATCTGGATGCATGCGAATGGATTCGGCGAGGTAGCGATAGGAGTCCGCGTCATTCGCAACCAGCTTGCCCATCAGCGGCAGGAACTTGAACGAGTACTGGTCGTAGATTTTCGCGAGCGGTGCGATGGTGGGCTTGGAGAATTCCAGCACCAGCAGGCGACCACCCGGCTTGAGGCAGCGCGTCATCGAGCGCAGCGCGGCGTCCTTGTCGGTGACGTTGCGCAGGCCAAAGCCGATCGTGATCAGGTCAAAGGTATCGTCAGGAAACGGCACCTTCTCGGCATTGAGCTGCGTCACCGGAACGTTGACGATACCTTTATCCGTCAGGCGTGAGCGCCCTTCGCCAAGCATGGCGGCGTTGATGTCCGACAGGATCACCAGACCCTTGGGGCCTGCCGCCTTGGCGAATTCACGCGTGAGGTCGCCGGTGCCGCCGGCGACATCCAACACCTTCTCGCCGGGACGTACCGCCGCCAGGTCCACCGCAAAGCGCTTCCAGATGCGATGGATGCCCATCGACATGACGTCGTTCATCACGTCGTATTTGGAGGCGACCGAAGTGAACACGCCAGCGACGCGCTTCTGCTTGTCCCCGAGCGGGACATCTTCGAAGCCGAAATGGGTGTAGCCAGTTTTTTGTTCGCGCGACATGGTTAAGACCGGTTAATGCCCGCATTGTAAGGCTTAACCGGGATACGAACGAATGACGCGTCGGGTAGTCTATGTCCCAAGGCAGGCCTGCCAGACCCACACACGGAACCCATGACCCTCCGCTCTCCCCTGCCTTCTGGCCTGCTTTGCGCCTGCCTGCTGGCGCTATCGGCCTGCGCCGGCCAGTCCGGCCACCCCACCGGCCCGCACGAGACCCGTGCCAGCCTGCTGGCCGACTTCAAGAAGGCCGACGCCAATGGCGACGAACAGCTAAGCCGGGAAGAAATGAGCGCGGGCCTGCCGCGCTATGCGGCCGACTTCGACGAAATCGACACCGACCACAACGGCCTGGTCAATTTCGCTGAACTCTGGTCCTACTGGCAGTGGCGGCATCTGGGCACGGACGATCACGCCCGCACCCAGAACCCCCACAACAAGCACTAGCCCCGGCTAACCCAGCGCCGCCACGGCCTCCAGAAGCCGGGCGCGACAGACCTCCGTGACCGGCGTCATCGGCAGGCGCAGCTCATCAGCAATCAATCCCTGCTGCGCCAGCAAGGCCTTCACCGGCGCCGGATTCGGTTCGCTGAACAACGCTCGAACCAGTGGCAGCAGGCGGGAAGCGTATTCACGCGCCTGCGCGAGGTCACCACTACAGAAGGCCTGGTACATGCGCACGTACAACTCCGGCCGCACATGAGCGGCCGCTGAAATCGCACCGCTGCCACCGAGGCACAGGCTGATGAAAATCAGGTGATCCTCACCGGACAGCACCTGCAGGCGCGTATCGCGCACCAGATCCATCAGCTGGTTGATGTCGCCACCGCTCTCCTTGATGCCGACGACATTCGGCAATTCACACAAGGCCCGGATCGTTTCCCGCTCGATGTTGATGCCGGTGCGATAGGGAATGTTGTAGAGCAGCAGCGGCAACGCCGTGGCCTGCGCCAGTGCGCGGAAATGCGCGAGCACGCCCTACTGCGAAGGCCGCGTGTAATAGGGCGTGACAACCAGCACGCCGCTGATGGCGCGCTGCTGGATGACCTGCAACTGGCGCAGCGCATCGCGTGTGTCGTTGCTGGACAATCCCATCACCACCGGGCGACGGCCGTTGCTGACTTCCAGAACGGTGTCGAGCACGCTCAGCTGCTCTTCCTCCGACATCGTTGCGGGCTCACCGGTTGTACCGCAGACGATGAATCCGTGAATGCCGGCTTTGATGTAGTACTCGACCAAGCCGCGCACGGCAGGCAAATCGACCTCGCCATCGCGGAACGGCGTAATGAGGGGTAACCAGATACCTTCAAACGTTTGCTGCATGACACTCTCCTTCGGTTGAAAAATTCGTTGAAAAATTCAACGCCGGGAGAGAACAAACTGGAGGTTGACACCATCATTTCCCGCCCGGCGCATGGCCTGGCGGGAAACCCGATCAGGCTGATACGGGTTTGGCGGATTTTTTTGAGGCGACAGGCATGCACCGGCCTTCCACGAAAGTGGCGGCTAAGACAATCACATTGGACGTGAGGGCTGGCATGCGGCGCGCATCATGCCGCAGCGCCTGATGCGCTGCAAGCCAGCACGATTCGCCCTAAGATCGCGGCACAAGAACGGGCATCAACACTTGGGAGTTTTCATGACCGCCACATCGCAAGCCCGCGCCGCCTGGCTGCTGATGCTTTCGGCCGCCGCCATCCTGATGATCACGATGGGCGCCCGCCAGTCGATGGGGCTGTTCATTGCGCCGATCAATCAGGCCACTGGCCTCGGCATCGTCTCCATCAGCTTTGCCCTGGCCATCGGCCAGTTCGTGTGGGGTGCGGTGCAGCCGGTCTTTGGCGCGATTGCCGACAAGCATGGCGCTGGCCCCGTGCTGGTCTTTGGCACCCTGCTGCTGGCCGCTGGACTGGCGCTGACACCGTTCGCGCATTCGCAATGGGCGCTGCTGGCAACACTTGGCCTGCTCTCGGCAGCTGGCGCCGGCGCGGGCAGCTTCTCGATCCTGATTGGCGCGACGGCCAGCCAGCTCGCACCGGAACGTCGTTCCTTCGCCAGCGGCTTTATCAACGCAGGTGGATCGGCAGGACAGTTTGTCTTTGCGCCGCTGGCACAGGCGCTCATCAACAGCTTTGGCTGGGTCACCGCGATGCTGACGCTGGCAGCATCCAGCCTGCTGACCCTGCCGCTGATTGCAGGCTTGCGGCGCAAGGATCCTGTACCTAGCGCCACGCCTGTCGCCAGTCCGGTCACACCGGCCAGCGATGACTCCAAAACCTTGCGCGAACAATTACGGGAAGCGCTGCGCAACCGCAGCTATATCCTCCTGCACCTGGGTTTCTTCACCTGCGGATTCCACATCGCGTTCCTGGTCACGCATCTGCCCGGTGAGGTCGCGCTGTGCAGCCTGCCTGCCAGCGTTTCCGCAACATCTCTGGCATTGATCGGATTGTTCAATATCGCAGGCAGCCTCACCGCCGGCTCACTCGGCAACCGCTATCGCATGAAGTACGTGCTGGGCGCGATGTACGCCAGCCGCGTGATCATCATTGGTCTCTATCTGATCTCGCCACGCACGCCGTTGACGTTCTATCTTTTCGCCGCAGGACTCGGCTTCAGCTGGCTGGCAACGGTGCCACCCACGGCAGGTCTGGTCGGAAAACTTTTCGGCACGCGCTATCTCGGCACGCTCTTCGGCCTGACCCTGCTGTCGCACCAGATCGGTGGGTTCTTCGGCGCCTGGCTGGGCGGCATCACCATCTCACGCTTCGGTGATTACCACTGGATGTGGTACGCGGACATCGTATTGGCCGCCGCCGCTGCCCTGCTGTGCCTGCCCATCCGGGAAGCGCGGCTGCCACAGCGAACGGCATTGGCCTGAGGCGATCAGGAACGCCGGTGTTCGTGATCGAACTGCCGCTCAGCCTTGAGCAAATGCGAAATCAGGATGTGAGAAATCACATTGACGCCAATGCCGCCCAGCAGAATCGGGAAGACATAGAGCGCCACCGAGACTTCGGAAGAGAAGATGGCATCGTCCGCCAGTGAGGGGCTGAGCTTGGCAAGGACTTCGAGGCTACGCAGCAGGTAGACATCGATCCCTGCGAGTGCCACCAGCACCAGCCCAAACAGCAGCACTACGGCGCGCGAGATGCTGCGCGCCCGCAGCAGCAGGCCGTAGATCAGGACCGGTGCCAACAGCGAAAGAACGGCCAGCAGCCAGAACTTCACTTCAACAAAAACGGTATCCACCATGATGTCAGTACATTCCTGAACCGATTCAGCCTAAGACCCTTGGAAACGCCTTAGTTCATTTCCTGTACAAATCTTCACTGTCCGGGGATGTACTTCTTCGGCAATGCCGCTAGCTTGGTGACATCGCGATCACGCGACATGCCGACCGCTTGCAGACGCTCGAGATAGCGCGCCCAGTTCTTGTCCTGGTCCTCGCCAAGGCGCTCGAACACATCCCAGGAATAGAGGCCGGTGTCGTGGCCATCATCAAAGCGCAGACGCACGGCGTATTGGCCGACCGGCTCGATCGCACTGATATTCACGGCGCGCTTGCCGCCCAGCAGCATCGGCTCAATCAGCCCATGTCCCTGCAATTCCGCGCTCGGTGAAAACACGCGCAGATACTCGCAAGGCAGCTGGTAGTGCCGGCCATCGGCGTAGGCAATCTCCAGCACGCGTGTGGCGCGATGCAGCTTGATGAGGGTCGGAGCGAGCGCTTTCATTGGCGAATTATGCGTTAAACATCGAAACCACGAATGCCGCGATGTCTTTTGGACTTACCGCGAAGGCCAGCGCCACTTTGGCGGCTCGCCCTTGATCCAGCATACCGCCAGCAGAATGACGATCATGCCCAGCGTGAAAACCGCAAATAGCGGAAGGCTGCGCGCAGCAAGGATCGGACTCAGGAAAAGGTTGAGCCCCATCCACACGACCAGGAAAATCCAACCCGCCGCAGAGGACGGCGGGCCCCAACCCCAGCCCAAGCGCTTGGCTGGAAACCAGTAGCGGCGTGGCTCGTCTGTCATTGCCCTTGCTCGCGCTGCCTTCGCCTAAAGCGCCGGATAGTCGGTATATCCCTCGGCATCCGGCTTGTAGATGGTCTTGGGATTGACGGCATTCAGCGGCGCGTTCAAGGCAAGGCGCTTGGGCAGATCAGGATTGGCGAGGAAAGCGCGACCAAAAGCGACAGCATCGGCATCGTCATTCTCGATCTTGATCAATGCGTCTTCCCGCGTGTACCCGTTGTTGGCGATGTAAGTGCCACCAAAACGTTTGCGTGCACCGGCAAAGTCGAAGCCGGCCAGCGAGTGCTCAACCTGCGTATTGCCTTCGACGAAATGAATGAAGGCAATCTTGCGCTTCGCCAGTTCATCAACCAAGGTGCCGTAAACCACTTCGGTGTTGGAATCGAGCGGGCAGTTATTGGCGAGCGTGATTGGCGAGAGACGAATGCCGACACGATCAGCACCAAACACGCTGATGGCAGCATCAACCGCTTCCAGCGTCAGGCGAATACGATTGGCGACGCTGCCGCCATACTCATCCGTGCGCTTGTTGGTGGAATCGCGCATGAACTGTTCGAGCAGATAGCCATTGGCGCCATGGATCTCGACGCCATCAAAGCCTGCATTCTTGGCGGTCTGTGCCGCGTGGCGATAATCGGCAACGATGCCGGGGATTTCACTCGTCTCCAGCGCGCGTGGCGTCACCTGCGCCTGCTTGCCGTTCTGCGTGGTGGTGTTGAGGCCCGCATTGATGGCGGAGGGCGCAACCGGCAGCGCGCCGTTGACCTGCAGATCCGGATGCGAAATGCGGCCCACGTGCCAAAGCTGCGCAACGATCTTGCCACCGGCCGCGTGCACCGCTTGCGTCACCAGTTTCCAGCCGTCTTCCTGCGCCTGGCTGTAGATACCAGGCGCGCCCATATAACCTTTGCCCTGCGGGGAAATGTGCGTGGCTTCGCTGACAATCAGGCCCGCGCTCGCGCGCTGCACGTAGTACTCGGCATTGAGTGCCCGCGGCGCATCCGTGCCGAGAGTTGAACGGCAGCGCGTCAACGGCGCCATGAAAACACGGTTGGCGCATTCAATTGCGCCGACTTTGACCGGTGTAAAAATTGCCGCGGTGGCGGTTCCTTCTGCCATGACTTGCCCTCAATAGAAATTTGAATCCTGTAGGAGCGCCTCTCAGGCGCGATTGCGCCTGAGCCAATCGCGCCTGAGAGGCGCTCCTGCATCAGTTCTTACAGAATATAGCGGCTGAGGTCTTCATCCGCGGCGAGCCTTTCCAGCTTGCCGTTGACGTAGGCCGCGTCGATGGTGATCGTCGAGCCGGACTTGTCCGGCGCATCGTAGGCGATCTCTTCCATCAAGCGCTCCATCACCGTGTGCAGACGGCGCGCACCGATATTCTCGGTTTGCTCATTCACCTGCCATGCGGTTTCAGCAATGCGACGTAAACCATCCGCCGTGAAATTCACGGCAACACCTTCGGTATTCATCAAGGCCTTGTACTGCTCCTGCAGCGAGAAATCCGGCTCACTGAGAATGCGCACGAAATCTTCCGCCTTGAGTGCTTCCAGCTCCACACGGATCGGCAGACGACCCTGCAGCTCCGGGATCAGATCCGAAGGCTTCGCCATGTGGAATGCGCCACTGGCGATGAACAGGATGTGATCGGTCTTGATCGCGCCGTGCTTGGTCGTTACGGTGCAACCTTCAATCAATGGCAACAGATCGCGCTGCACGCCTTCGCGTGAAACATCGGCGCCCACATATTCACTGCGCTTGCAGACCTTGTCGATTTCATCGATGAAGACAATGCCGTTTTCCTCGACATTGTGCAGCGCATCGGCCTTGATGGCTTCTTCGTCGACCAGCTTGGCGGCCTCTTCGTCAACGGCCTGCCTGAGCGCATCGCGCACTTTCATTTTCTTGGTGCGGGTCTGGCCATTGCCCATGTTGCTGAACATGGACTGCAACTGGCTGGCCATTTCTTCCATACCCGGCGGCGCCATCAGCGAAACACTGGGCGCGGCGGCAGCGAGCTTGATTTCAATCTCGGTTTCATCCAGCTGGCCTTCACGCAGACGCTTGCGGAACACCTGCCGGGCGGCGCTGTTTTCCGTTGCGCGCTGGGTTGAGGCTTCGCCAAAATCCTTCGGCGGTGGCAGCAACACATCGAGAATGCGGTCTTCGGCGGCGCCTTCCGCCTTTGTGCGTTGACGGCGCATCGCCTGCTCGCGCGTCTGCTTGATCGCAGCGTCGACCAGATCACGAACAATGCTGTCGACATCCTTGCCGACGTAACCGACCTCGGTGAACTTGGTGGCTTCCACTTTCACGAACGGCGCATTGGCAAGCTTGGCCAAGCGGCGTGCGATTTCGGTTTTACCGACACCGGTAGGCCCGATCATCAGGATGTTCTTGGGCGAGATTTCCGCGCGCAGCGCGCCCTGCACCTGTTGGCGGCGCCAGCGGTTACGCAGGGCAATGGCGACCGCACGCTTGGCGGCCTGCTGGCCGACAATGTGCTTGTCGAGTTCTTGAACAATTTCACGCGGCGTCATCATCGACGCCGCACCGGCGGCAGATTCAGTCATTGCTATCTCGGGATTAAGCGTCGATCGTTTCGATCGTGAGGTTGTGATTGGTGTAAATGCAGATGTCGGCGGCGATATGCAGCGACTTTTCGACGATTTCCTTCGCCGACAGTTCCGTGCTTTCCACCAGCGCGCGCGCCGCTGCGGTGGCGAAGGAACCACCGGAGCCGATGGCGATGACGCCGTGCGCTTCAGGTTCCATGACATCGCCGTTGCCGGAAATCATCAGCGAGGCTTCCTTGTCGGCAACGATCAGCAGCGCTTCGAGGCGACGCAGTGCGCGGTCGCTACGCCAGTCCTTGGCCATTTCAACGGCAGCACGCGTCAGTTGCCCGCCATGTTTCTCCAGCTTGCCTTCAAAGCGTTCGAACAGGGTGAAGGCGTCTGCGGTACCGCCTGCGAATCCGGCCATGACCGTGCCGTTGTAGAGACGACGCACCTTGCGTGCATTGCCCTTGACGCGCGTGTTGCCCATCGAGACCTGGCCATCGCCGCCCAGACAAACCTGATTGCCCCGGCGTACGCAAAGTATGGTGGTGCCGTCGAATTGTTTCATTGCTGCATCCATATTCGGTGAATGCAGAGAACTTGGGGATGGCTATTGGGGTTTCAAGGCAAATGCCTTTCGCAGCTGGCGCTCGGATTTCGCGTGCATCTCGACCGGGAAGGCCTCCGCTCTTTCGCATCCATGCGACCGCGGAGGTACCGTACATCCTGTACATAAAAAAGAAACCCTGACCGAGGCCAGGGTTTCTTTAGAACTTACAAAGGCGCTGTAGCTTAAGTCTGCAGCGCATTCTTCACACCGCGCGAACGCGGCGTGAAAAACCTTACTTTGCGGGTTCAGCAGCCGGAGCAGCCGGAGCGGCTTCAGCAGGAGCAGCGGCCGGAGCAGCAGCAGCGTCAGCAGCTGGCTGAGCAGCCGGAGCGGCTTCAGCAGCAGGAGCAGCGGCAGCAGGAGCAGCAGCGTCAGCAGCCGGAGCAGCTTCTTCTTTCTTGCCGCAGGCGGCGAGAGCGATGGCAGAAGCCAGGCCCAGTGCGATTACGAGGTTACGGTTCATTACAAACTCCCATGGGATAAAGGATCCAAAGTGTCATATCGACCCAATAGATATTAAAGTGCCGATAAACGAGGGCATTATGCTGATTTTTGTGCTCTGCACAAGCGCCGTAGCGTCATTTTGTACAAATTAACCACCCCTTTTCTTGGCCCGAGGGTGAGCTTGGTCATAGATCTTGGCCAGGTGTTTCCAGTCCAAATGGGTGTAAATCTGGGTCGTGCTGAGGTTGGCATGGCCCAGTAGCTCCTGCACTCCACGGAGGTCGCCACTGTTTTCCAGCAGGTGGGTGGCAAAGGAGTGCCGCAGGCGGTGGGGGTGCAAATTGGCTGCCAAACCGTGCCTGATCGCCCACTTTTTCAGGGCGGGGCCCATGCTGGCACGGGACAGGCGCCGGCCGCCCCGGCCGACAAAAAGGGCCTTTTCGTCCGGCGCAGCCCGCAGGGCCCGGACCCCAAACCAGGCATCCAGCGCAGACCGGGCCTGTTTGCCGACATGGACGACCCGCTCCTTGCCCCCCTTGCCCAGCACGGTCAGCTCAATCTGTCCGGCACTGAGGGAGGCGGCGTCAATTGAATGAAGCTCGGAAAGTCGCAGTCCGCAGGAATAGAACAGCTCGACGATCGCGCCGTCGCGGGTATCGTCATCATCCTGGGCCGGCTGGTCCAGTGCCCCATTGAGCTCATCGGCGGTAATGACCCCCGGCAGCTTGCGCCGGAACTTGGGCGCCCGCACCCCCACCCCGGGATTGGCGCTCATGCGCCCTCGGCGGATCTGGAACTTGAAGAATCCGCGCAGGATCGAAAGGTAGCGATGCAGCGACACCGGCTGTCGACCCTCGCGATGCAAGGCTGCGATGAACCCGCGGATCGTGTGCGCATCGATCGGCGCTAGGCTGCTGATTCGCGCCTTGGCGCAATATCCGGCGAACAGGCGCAAATCGCGTTGGGCGCCCTCGATGGTGTGCGGTGAATAATGCTTTTCCTGCGCCAGGTAGGCGCAGTACTCGGCGATGAGCGGCGTCAGGAAACTTTCCGGCGCGTCGCTCATCCGATGCCCTAGATTCGTGCGCGCACCGCAGCCGAAACCAGCTCAGCGGTCAGATCGAGGAACAGTTTTCCCTGGCGTGGCTGGAACCGTTCCGGATCCTTGCTGCCGAGCGCCAGCATGCCGAGGTTCTTTTCCTTTTCCAGCGGCACGATCGCGGCCGACTGCGGCATCGCCTCGGCCTTGGGGAACAGCAGCTTGGCCTTGGCCTCGCTGAGCGGGCCGCATTCGGTCAGGCGCGTGCGGAAGAAATTCTCGTAAACCTTGGCGATCTTGCCTTCGGCTTCGATGACAGTGATGCCCTCGATGTCATGGCGCTTGAAGGCCGCAGGGCTGAGGCCGACAAAAACTTCGTCGACGCCAAAATCATCGCGCATGCACTGGCGCAGACCGGCGATGACGCCTGCCAGTGATGGCGCGCGAATCAGGGTGCGCGCCAGCTTGTGCACATGATCCGAGCGCTTTTCGTTTTCACGCGCGGCATCGAGCAGACGCTCCAGCCGGTCTTCAAGCCGTTGGTTCTTGGCGCGCAGGATATCGACCTGGCGCTCGATCAGGGACACCGCGGAGCCGCTGGAATGCTTGAGCTCGATGGTTTCCAGCAGGTCCGGAAAGCGCGAGAGGAAATCCGGATGGGCTTTCAGGAAAGACACCACCTGTCCGTCCACCAGCAGCGGCGCTTCGATTCTCTCGCTCTTCTTGTTTTTTAGTTCGGCCACTCGATTTCCCCCGAAAATACTGTTTCGGCTGGCCCGGTCATCCACACAGGCTGCCCTTCCCCTTGCCACTCAATCTTGAGCGTTCCGCCGCGCACGCGCACGTTGACGCTCTCGGCCAGCCTGCCCCACAGGCGACCCACCACCACCGCCGCGCAGGCGCCGGTGCCACAGGCCAGTGTTTCGCCGGCACCGCGTTCATAAACCCGCAGCGACGCCTGGCTGGCATCGTGCACCTGCAAAAATCCCACATTCACGCTCTCAGGGAAAGCGCGGTTGCGCTGCAGCGCCTGTCCGATTACTTCCACAGCAGCACCGTCGACGTCGGACACTTCCAGCACCGCGTGCGGATTGCCCATGTTGGCGACGCCAAACTCGACCTCGGTGCCATCCTCCAGACGCAGCTCATACCGCTCGGCACGCGGCCCAGCGTTGAACGGGATGTCCACCGGCTCCAGCAACGGCACGCCCATGTTGACGCGCACCAGTCCGCCCGCAATCCGGCGCAGTTCAATCACGCTGGTGATGGTGCGCACGCGGATGCTGTCCTTGCTGCTCAGGCCGTGGTCATGCACATAGCGCGCGAAGCAGCGCGAGCCATTGCCACACTGGCCGGCTTCGGAGCCGTCGGAGTTGTAGATGCGGTAATCGAAATCCACATCTGGCGTGGAGGGCGGCTCGATCACCAGCACCTGGTCACAACCGACGCCGAAGTGGCGATCCGTCAGGCGCGCCAGCAGCTCCGGCGTTGGCCGGAACGGCGTGCGGGTGGCGTCGATCACGACAAAATCGTTACCGGCGCCGTGCATCTTGGTAAACGGAATCTTCATGACCGATATTCTAATGGATCAGCGCCTCCGGGCAGCGATTTTCATGCGACAGACCGGTATACAATCCCGGGCATGCGCTTGATGAGCCTGAAGAAAGCCCTGTTAATCATCGCCCTGGCCTTCAGTCAGTGGCTGGTGACAGCGCATGTCCTGCACCATTCGGCACCGGCGCAAGAACGGGTCTGCCAGATCTGCCTGCATGCGCAGGGGCTGGATTCCGGCGCGGTACCGCTGGCCCTGCCAACGCTGGTGCTGCCTCAACAGACCGAGATCATTGCCGACCTGCCGCCGATGCCTGTAGCGCGGGTTGTTCTCGCGACCCATCCCATCCGCGGACCACCCTCTCTCCTCAGCTAATCGCATTTCATCCGGTGGCCGCCTACGCGGCTGCCTCCATGCTTTTTGATTGATGAGAGATTTATGTTGAAACCCACTCTACTGGCGTTGGGCGCGGCAGCGATGCTGAGCGCACCGGCGTACGCCACCGACAGCGCCAACAACACGGGCAACGCGCCCGCGACCAATCAGGATCTCGAACAGATCCGCCAGGAAATGCAGCAGCTCAAGCAGAGCTATGAGCAGCGCCTGCAGAATCTGGAACAAAGGCTGCAGGCCGCCGAAGCGGCTGCGCAGCAACCCACTGCCGCACCCGCGCCAGCACCCGCTCCAGTCGCAGCCGCGCAAAACGGCAATGCCTTCAACCCCAAGATCAGCCTGATCATGAACGGCACCTACGCGCACTACAGTTCCAGCGCGCCAGCGGTGGTGCCCGGCTATCTGCTCGGTGATGAAACCGGCTTTACCTCGGCCGGCATGTCGCTGGGCGAAACCGAACTGGCGATCGAAGCCAACGTCGATGACAAGTTCCACGGCTGGGCTGCGCTCTCGGTTGCACCGGAAGGCGGCATCGGCGTCGAGGAGGCTTACATCAACACGCTGTCACTGCCCGCAGGTTTTGCGGTGAAGATGGGCCGCTTCTTCTCCGACATCGGCTACCAGAATCATCAGCACGCGCATGCCTGGGAATTCGTCGACGCGCCGCTGGTGTATCGCACCATGCTCGGCAACCAGCTGGGCGATGACGGCGTGCAGGTCCGCTGGATTGCACCGACGGATCTGTTCCTCGAACTCGGCACTGAACTGACGCGCGGCGATTCCTTCCCCGCCGGCGGCGACAACCGCAACAACATCAAGGCCTGGACCGCGTTCGCGCACCTTGGCGGCGATGTCGGCGACGGCGGCTCGTGGCGTGTTGGCCTGTCCAACCTGCATGGCAATGCGGACAACCGTCCGGATGGCGCAGACACGGTCACCAATTTCACTGGTCGCACCAACCTGACGATTCTCGACACCGTCTACAAGTGGGCGCCGCAGGGCAATCCGGAAGTCACCAACTTCGTGGCGCAGGCGGAGTTCTTCTACCGCAGCGAAAGTGGCGCCTTGGTGTATGACCCGGCGAGCAGTAGTGCCAACAGCAGCACGTACAACGGCAAACAGCGCGGCTTCTACATACAAGGCGTGTATCAGTTCATGCCGCGCTGGCGCACCGGCCTTCGTTACGACTGGTTGAGCGCAAGCAATGCGCTCGACAATCCGGCGGCCGGCACCTCGCTGGAAAACATGGCGGACAACAGGGGCAATCCACAACGCTACAGCGCGATGGTGGATTTCTCCAACAGCGAGTTCAGCCGTTTCCGCCTGCAATACAGCCTGGATAAATCGCGCCCCAACCAGGCGACCGACAACCAGATCTTCCTGCAATACATCTTCAGCCTGGGCTCACACCCGGCGCATCAGTTCTAGAGCCCACCATGAAAAAAATATTCCTATTGAGTGTTGCGATGATGGCCTCGGCCATCGCCCTGCCTGCGCAGGCCGCACTGAAAGTTTTTGCCTGTGAGCCTGAATGGGCCGCGCTGAGCAAGGAACTCGGCGGCGATAACGTTGATGTGTACGCCGCAACCACCGCGCTGCAGGACGTCCACAAGATCCAGCCGCGCCCAAGCCTGATCGCCAAATATCGCCAGGCCGACCTGGTGGTATGCACCGGCGCGGAACTGGAAATCGGCTGGCTGCCACCGCTGGCGGAGAAGGGCAACAATCCGAAAGTGAATCCGGGCACGCCGGGTTATTTCGAAGCCAGCCGTTTCATCAGCATGATGGAAGTGCCTTCGCGCCTGGATCGCAGCGAAGGTGATGTCCATCCCTACGGCAATCCCCACGTGCAAACCGCGCCCGACAGCATTGCCGCGGTGGCCAAGGGCCTGAGCGACAAGCTGGCTGAAGTCGACGCTGCCCATGCCGCCGATTACAAAGCGCGCTATCAGCAGTTCAATACCAAGTGGACCGCGGCGATGCAGAAATGGGCGGCCAAGGGCAAGCCACTGAATGGCGTTGCCGTAGTGAGCTCGCACAAAGGCTGGTCGTATATGTATCGCTGGCTCGGCATGCAGGAAGTCGCGACGCTGGAGCCCAAGCCTGGCATTCCGCCGAGCGCCGCGCATCTTGAAGAAGTGCTGTCGGGCCTCAAGCTGAAACCCGCCAAGATGGTGGTGTTTGCGGCCTATCAGGATCGACGTCCGGCAGACTGGCTTGCGGATCACGCCAGCATTCCCGCGATCGAGTTGCCGTTCTCGGTGGGAGGCGTTGCCGGAACCGATGACCTGTTCGGCCTGTTTGATGTCACGCTGGATCGCCTGCTCGCTGCACTTCAGGGAAAGAAATAAACATGAGCCTCGCCGACTTTCATTTCGACTGGTCCCTGCTCGGCCCGCCACTCCTCGCCGGTTTGCTGGTGGTCTCGACGCATGTGCTGTTGGGACGCAAGGTGCTTGAGCGAGGCATCATCTTCATTGACCTCACCATTGCCCAGGTCGCGGCGCTCGGCGTGATCATCGCCGGCGCCGCTGGCCTTGCGCCGGACGAAGGCGCGGACTGGCGCTCGCAGGTCGCTGCCGGTGTCGCAGCCCTGCTGGCCGCTGGCTTGCTGACCTGGACCGAGCGCCACTTCCGCAAGCTGCAGGAAGCGTTGATCGGCAGCCTGTATGTGCTCTCGGCCTGCGTCGCAATCCTGGTGCTGGCCGGCAATCCACACGGCGCCGAACACATGCAGGAATTGCTTGCCGGGCAAATCCTGTGGACCAACCTGTCGCAGCTCTGGCCGGTTGCACTGCTTTACGCAGCGGTTCTCGCCGCATGGTTCCTGTGGGCCCGCGCGCGTCCGGCAGCGTTCTACTTTTTGTTCGCGGTGGTGGTGACAGCCTCGGTGCAGCTGGTCGGCGTCTACCTGGTCTTTGCAACCCTGATTCTCCCTGCGCTCGCCACACATGGACTGGAAGATCGCAAGGGTTTGCCGCTGGGCTACGCGATAGGCGCAGGCGGTTATGCACTGGGCCTGTGGCTGTCCGTGCCTTTCGATTTTCCGGCGGGCCCCTTCATCGTGGTGGCGCTGGCAGCACTGGTTCTGCTGACGGCGACGGCAAGGCGTTTTATTCGCTAAGCTGGGCACATGAACAAGGTCACGCATCATGGCGGTTGTCACTGCGGCGCGATTCAGTTCGAGGTTCGCGCACCCGCGCGCCTCCTCGTGCAACGCTGCAACTGCTCGATGTGCGCCCGCACCGGCTTTGAACACCTGATTGTTGCAGCCGCCGACTTCAAGCTGCTCAGCGGACAGGACCAGCTCAGCACCTATACCTTCAATACCGGCGTCGCCAAGCATCTGTTCTGCAGGATCTGCGGGATCAAATCGTTTTATGTGCCACGTTCAAATCCTGATGGCTTTTCGGTGAACCTGCGCTGTCTCAACACCAGCACCATCGAGCACGTCAGCTTTGAGGATTTCGACGGCCAGAACTGGGAACGCGCAGGCCACACGCTGGCGCATCTGAGCCGTGGAGACGGGGCTTGAAGCATCTCTACCCGATCGTCGCCACGCCTGCGTTAAAGGAATGCAAAGAGTTTTATGTGCGCCTGCTCAATGCGCATGTGCTGTTCCAGAAAGAGTGGTACCTGCATCTTTCCATCGAAGGCTGGGGAATCGGTTTCCTGCACCCCATGCAGCCGACACGCCTGCCGATGTTCCGCCACGCCACCCTGTCGCGCGGCCTGTGCCTGGCGCTGGAGGTGCTGGATGTGGCGCTCACCTACCAGGAGTTTCACGACAAGGGCGTTGAAACCCTTGGCACGCTGGAGACTTTCCCCAGCGGCGAACTGGGCTTTTCGGTGATGGACCCGGCAGGCATCGTGCTCAATATCGTTGAGCGCCGACCGGACGAAATGCCGTCGATGCTCGAAATCTGATTCCGGGCTTCAAATCCCTTTCCAAAGAGTTGCCATCGGCGCGGATTTTGACCGCCCCTGATGGCCGTGTTAGAAACCGTACAAAAATAGGCGGGAGCGTTCTGTGAAAGTACTTGGGGCAGATATCGGTTTTGGCTACACCAAAGCCACGGATGGGCGTCAGTTTCAGGTTTTCAAATCCGTTGTGGGCGAAGCCAGCGAAATCCAGTTCACCGACGTGCTGGTGCCCGGCGCCGCGCAAAACCCACGTCATATTGAATATGGCGGCCAGGCATTTTTTGTCGGCGAACTCGCGGAAAGCCAGAGTCGCGGCCGCGGCTTCACGCTCGACCAGAACCAGTTCCTGGTGCAGTACGCCAAGACGCTGGCGCTGACCGCGCTGGCGCCGTTTGCCGACGACGGCGATCCGGTGCGCCTGGTCACCGGCCTGCCGATCAATTTCTTCCGCCGCTACAAGGACACGCTGACGACGCTGTTGCAGGCCCGTCACCAGATCACCCTGGTCATGCCCAATGGCGAGCGCAAGGACAAGAATCTGCTGATTGATCGCGTGCGCGTCATCCCGCAACCGTTCGGCAGCATGTTCAATCTGATGCTGAATGATTTTGGCAAACCCTCGAGCCAGCGTTTTCTCACCGAGAAAATCGGCATCATCGATATTGGCTTCCGTACCGCCGATTACACCATCAGCGATAAAACCAAGTTCTCCGAACGCGGCAGCATGAGCAGCGATTCCGGCATTTCGGCAGCCTACACCGCGATTGCCAATCTGCTGCACGAAAAGAGTGGCGTCACCATCGAGCTGTATCGCCTCTACGAAGCGGTGAACCGCGGCAACATCAAGATCAAGGGCAAGCGCTACGACATCACCGGTCTTGTGCAGCAGGCTTTCCAGCAGCTGGCCACGCGCATCGCCACCGAAGTGAATCGCCTGTGGGCCGATGATTGGGATATCGATGCCATTGTCATCACCGGTGGTGGTGGCCTGGCGCTCGCGCCGGTGCTCGCGCCGATGCTGGAAGGCGAAGTACTACCGATGCCCGCCGACACCGACGCGCGTCTCAACAATGTGGCGGGCTACTGGAAATACGGCCAGCATCTCTGGCCCGCGCCATAAGCGCACTCAAGCCTGGGCAATCGGGTTGCCGCAGCGCAGGTTTGCAGGCACGGCCACATCCATCATCTTCGGATCCGGCAGATTCAGCTGATTCATGATCGCAGCGTACTCCGCTGCGGTCTTGACCTGCAGGCGCGGGTTCCAGGCTTTTTCCTCGCCGATGCTTGAGGTGGTCCAGCCGCGATAATCGTGCGCCGGATAAACCAGCGTCTCATCCGGCAACCTGAACAGTTTGTGGACGATGGAATCCCATGAGTCCTGCGGATTGCCATTCTGGAAATCGGTGCGCCCGGTGCCCCGGATCAGCAAGACATCGCCGGTGAATACGCGGTCATTCATCACCAGGCTGTAAGACTCATCGGTGTGGCCCGGCGTATACAGCGCTTGCAGCACCAGGCCATCCAGGCGCAAACGCTCTCCATCATGAAACCGGGCGCTGACACACTCGGCGCGGCTTTGCTCGCCCATCAATGTGGCGCAGGTGGTCGCTTCTCGCAGTGCGCCCAATGCCGTGACGTGGTCAGCGTGCGTATGCGTGTCCACCGCGATCACCAGCTTGAGATTGAGCTGCTCCAGCAATTGCAGGTATTGCGCGGTGTTTTCCTTGACCGGATCAATCAGGAGCGCCTCGCCTCCAGCACGCGAGGCCAGCAGGTAGGTGTAAGTGCTGGAAACCTGATCAAAAAACTGGCGAAAAATCATTGCCCGCTCCTAGCCGCCATGCCCAGTGCAACCATCATCATCAATACGGCAAAGCCCTGCTGCAATCGCGGCCCCGCGATACGCGGGGCCAAAGCGTGGCCGCCCAACATGCCCAGCAGCGCTCCCGCGACAAACGGCAGTGCCACCAGCAACGGCAGTGTGCGCCCTTGCAACAGGGCAGCGCCAACCGTGCCCAAACTGGTGAGTGCGATCGCCATCAGCGATGTTGCGACGGCCGAGTGCATCGACAATTCCGTCGCCATGCGCAGCGCCGGCACAATCACGAATCCGCCGCCAACGCCGAGAAGGCCCGACAGGAATCCGGTTGCTGCGCCAATCACGGCTATCACCAGGGCGCTCATGCGCGTCCAGACGATGCGTCCTGTCCCGGGGTTCAGGCGACAGATCGGTCCATGCGCGCGCTGGCCGTCACCGGCGACGGTTGCGCGCACCACGGCGGACTCTTCTGGCGCGCGCCAGGCCTGCACGAACATCCTCAACGCAACCAGGGCCAGCACGCCTGCAAAAATCAGGGACAGCCTGGATTGCGGCAACAGCTCCGCGGCGCGCAAACCGAACTGCGCGGTGAAAATGCCGGATGCAGCCATCAGGATCGCGGCGCGATAGCGCACATAACTTTTGCGCCAGGCCAGGTAACTGCCCAGCGCCGCAGCAGCGGCGACCGCGAGCAGGGCAACCGGCACCGCCTGTGTCATCGGCCACGCCAGCGCCGCCATCAGCAAAGGCACCGCCAGGATTGAGCCGCCCGCACCGGTCAAGCCCAGCACCAGTCCTACCGCAATGCCCAGCAACAGACTCATGGCTCATTTCATCCACACGTTCATAGGCCATTGTCCGGCTTTCATGTCTTGCGCTACAAGTCATGTTTGATTCACTGTACGCGGCATAGAATTCAACTCTCTCCAGCCAGGTTCTCCATGGACGCAAAAGTCATTGCCGCTGCTGAAGCGGCTTTTCCCGCCAGCAGCAACTCGATCACGCTCGGCGCTGTCGTGCACAACAACGAGTGCGACCCCAAGCCGACGATCAGCCTGCCGCTGTCGATGATGAACCGCCACGGCCTCATCGCAGGCGCGACCGGCACCGGCAAGACCAAAACGCTGCAACTCATCGCCGAACAACTCTCGAATGCCGGCGTGCCGGTATTCCTGGCCGACGTCAAAGGCGATGTTTCCGGCATCGCGGCCGCTGGCGATGCCAGTGATCGCACCACGCAACGCGCCAAGGAGACCGGCTATAACTGGCGTGGCGCTGCGGCCCCGGTGGAATTCCTGTCACTCTCCGGCAAGCGCGGGGCACAGCTGCGTGCAACGGTGTCGTCATTCGGGCCGCTGCTGCTTTCGAAGATTCTCGGCCTCAACGACACTCAGACCAGCGTGCTGACGCTGGTGTTCAAATACTGTGATGACAAGGGCCTGCTGCTGCTCGACTTCGCCGATCTGCGCGCGGTGCTGCAGTTCCTGTCCGAGGAAGGCGCGACCGAACTCAAGGATTATGGCGCCATCTCCAAGCAAAGCGTTGCGGTTTTGCTGCGCCAGATGGTAACGCTGGAAATGGCAGGCGCCGCACAGTTCTTCGGCGAGCCTGAGTTTGATCTCAACGACCTGATCCAGTTCGAGCGCGATGGCCGTGGCCTGGTCAGCGTGCTGGAACTCTCCGACGTTCAGGACAAACCTGTCCTGTTCTCGACCTTCATGCTGTGGATGCTGGCCACGCTCTATAACCATCTGCCTGAAGTGGGCGATGCGGACAAACCCAAGCTGGTGTTCTTCTTTGATGAAGCACATCTGCTGTTCAAGGACGCCAGTGCAGCACTGCTCGACGAAGTGGAAAAAGTCGTGCGACTGATCCGCTCCAAGGGCGTCGGCATTTTCTTCATCACGCAAAACCCGCGCGACGTTCCGCAAACCATCCTCGGCCAGCTCGGCCACAAGGTGCAGCATGCATTGCGCGCGTTTACCCCGGACGACGAGGCCGCGCTGAAATCGGCTTCACGCACCTTCCCGAAAACGGATTTCTATGACGTGCAGGAAGTGCTCACTACCCTGGGCATCGGCGAAGCGCTCGTCACCGCGCTCTCGGTCAAAGGCGTACCAACGCCTCCTTTCGCGACACGCATCGTGCCTCCCGCAACCCGCATGGGGCCGCTCACCGATGCGGAACTTGCGCAGCGTTGCAGCACGCCGCAAGTGAAGAAATACGCCGTCACCATTGATCGCGAATCCGCCCGCGAAAAACTGATGGCCCGCGCCACCGGCGAACAGGCGGCCCCTGCCTCCGATGCTCCGGCCGGCAAAACCCCGACCGGACCTGCCGCCAAGGCAGAGCCCAGCGCATGGGACAGCTTCATCAGTTCTCCAGTCGTGAAGCAGGCGGCACGCCAAGCCGCACGCACAGCAACAAGCGCGATCACGCGCGGCTTGATGCAGTCCCTGATGAAAAGCCTCAAGTAAACATCCGCGCGACGGTGCTTCATCCAATAAAAAGGGCCGCTGCTGCGGCCCTTTTTATTACAGCCTCCGAGCCCTAGGCCACGCGGGCGCGGCGGTCTTCCACTTCCGGCTGATCGGCTTCGCCCTGATCCGTGTAATCACCTGCGATATAAGCCTTGGTGAAATCGTCGGTCATGATCACATCAAAGCGCGCTTCGTCGTAGGCTCCGGCCTGCCGGACCTCTTCCTGGGTCATCAGGCCTTTCTTCATCGCATCGGCCAGCTTGTCGCTGACATGATCGCCTTGCAGTTCGCCATGATTGGCAAGCTTGTAGAACTTGGCATAGGCCGGTTCGCTGGTCTGTGCGATATCCCAGGCATGTTCCATACGGCCAATCGCATCATCCTTGCCGCCATTCTTGAACACCAGCCAGGACACGCGATCACGCACATCGGTGTGTTCCAGCAGCATGTCTGCAATCCTCGCGCTTTGCGCGTCGCTCACCGGGCGGAAGTGATTGCCGATCGGGAACACCACGGCACGCATCACCACGCGCGCCCAGGCAACCGGGAAGTTCTCGATGAACTCTTCAAAGGCCTTGCCCGCTTCATGCAAGGCGTTGTCCAGCGCCCAACGCGCGTGGGCGAGTTCGGCTTCCGACTTGCTGCCCTCCAGATAAAACTTGGCGACAGCCGAAGCAATATAGAGCTGTGACAGCACATCGCCCAGGCGTGCGGACAAACGTTCCTTGAACTTGAGCTTGCCACCGAGCACGCCCATGGTGAGGTCAGAAACAAAGGCCAGCGCGGCCGACAGGCGTTCGAGATCACGGAAGTACGGCGCCATCTCGCCACCCACCGGGCTCGATGCGATGCGCGCGCCCGTCAGTGCCAGCGTCATCGCACGAATCGCGCGATTGATCGAGAAACCGATGTGGCCGAACAACAACTTGTCAAAGGCCACCAGATCGTTTTCACGCGCGGCTTCCATTTCCGGAAACACGTATTCGTGGCAACGGATAGCACCCTGGCCAAAGATCATCAGGTTGCGCGTGAGGATGTTGGCACCTTCAACCGTGATGGCGACCGGCGTCGACTTGTAGGCCGACGCCATGAAATTGCGCGGGCCTTGCTGGATGCCGCGTCCTGCCATCACGTCCATGCCATCGTTGACAACCTTACGCATCAACTCGGTCATGTGGTATTTCGCGATCGCGGTCACCACCGACGGCGCGCAGTGATCGACGGCGGATGCAGTCAGGATGCGTAGCGCTTCCAGCGTATAGGCGTTACCGGCAATGCGGCCCGTCGCTTCCTGCACACCTTCAAACTTGCCGATCGACACCTTGAATTGGCGACGCATCCGCGCGTACACGCCGGTCATGCGATAACCGACCTGCCCCGCCGCTGTCGACAATGCAGGCAGTGAGATCCCGCGGCCCGCGGACAGGCACTCGACCAGCATGCGCCAGCCTTTACCAGCCATTGCTGGACCACCAATGATCCAATCCACTGGAATGAAGATGTCGCGGCCCTGAATGGTGCCGTTCATGAACGCCGCGCCCGGATAGTGGCGACGGCCAATCTGCATGCCCTTGTGTGCGGCCGGAACCAGCGCGCAAGTGATCCCGTAATCGCTTTTCTCCTTGTCACCGAGCAAGCCATCGGGATCACGCAGCTTGAACGCGAGACCGACGACGGTCGCGATGGGCGCAAGCGTGATGTAGCGCTTGGAGAAAGTGAGCTTGAGGCCGAGCACTTTCTGGCCTTCGTGCTCGCCGTAGCAAACCACACCACTATCGGGCATGGCGGTGGCGTCTGAACCGACTTCAGGACCGGTCAAGCCAAAGCATGGAATCTCGCTGCCATCGACCAAGCCCGGCAGCCATTTTTTCTTCTGCGCATCGGTGCCGTAGTGCATCAGAAGTTCGCCGGGGCCCAGCGAGTTCGGCACCATCACCGTGACGGCCATGGTGATGGATTTGGTGGCGAGCTTGGTCACCACTGCGGACTGCGCGTTGGCGGAGAAGCCCAGGCCGCCGTATTCCTTCTTGATCAGCATCGACAGGAATTTCTTCTTGCGGATGAACGCCCAGACTTCAGGCGGCAGATCACGATGCTCGAACTCGATCTTCCAGTCATCGCACATCTTGCAGAGCGCTTCGCACTCGTTATCGAGGAAAGACTGCTCTTCGCGCGTCAGCGCGGTGTATTTGAAATCAAGCAGCTTGCTCCAGTTGGGACGGCCACGAAACATCTCGGCCTCCCACCAGACATCGCCGGCTTCCAGCGCTTCACGCTCGGTGCTCGACATTTCCGGCAGCACTTTCTTGAACACGCCGAAGATCGGACCGGTGATGACGGCGCGACGCAGCGGCTTGATGTTGAGCAGTGCAGCGAACAGCACGTAGATCAAGCCACTCACCATGAAGGCAGTGGCGCCGACAGCGCCGGTCAGCTTGAGCGCAAGCAGCAATGCGCCGAATGCGGCCGTCCACAGAATCAACGGCGCGCCGATAAAGGCCATGAGCCAGAACGCGGCGATGGCGACAACAACGATTGTTAATGTAGACATGAAAATCTCCAAAACAAACTAGGGTTTCGCATGACGTCGCATTTGAACGACGCGAGAGCTTGCAACTGCACTGTCCTCCACGACCTCCCGTGGGATCAGTGTCGTAATCATCAATCGAAGGTATTCATTGAACGCATCGCCCTGCGGCATGGCGTCAGGCGTGTCACGGCGAATCTGCAGGTTGCCCATGAAAGTGGCATAGGCAAAGCGCGCCCAATGCTGCGCGCGGGTTTCGCTGAAGCCGAGATCGCGATAGCAGTCGCGCAGGTAATTCATGCGGCTCTCGGACACGCGGCGCACGTATTCGCTGATCACCGGATGATCTTCACCCGAAGCAATCGCGAGATAGAGCCGGCCCGCGCGGTAGCTCGCGTTGGCCTGCTTGAAGACGTTGACGATGCGCTCGTAGGGATCCAGCCCCGGCTCGATGCGCGCGAGGATGTCGACCGTCTCGCTCTTCTCCCACAGGGCCAGCGCCGCGCGGATCAATTCACCGCGATTGGTGAAGTGCCAGTAGAAACTGCCCTTGGTCACCTTGAGCTTGCGCGCCAGTGGTTCGACAGCGACGGCGTCCAGCCCACCTTGGGCGATGGCTTCCAGTGCGGCATTGGCCCAGGCCTCGGCCGTGAGGCTCTGGCGGGTTTCGGTTTGAACAGCAGCCTGATTCATGCGATTGCGCTCCATACGCCTGCGTATTGGGGCCGACTCTAACAATACGTCTGCGTATGGGGCAATACGGGAGCGTATTGAGATAGAAGCTTATGACTGTTTTAAAAGGACTTTTAACCTGACCAACGGTGCCACGGCCGGTCCTGCCAACAACAAGCTGCCGCAAGTTTCCTCACTGCCGTACAGGCACAACAGACCGCTGTAGAGGTTGCCTGGTTTCAATTTGAGATTTTATATTTACTTTTATATTAAAAATATATCTTAAATAACAAGGCAAATAGTAAATATGCGAAAGCGATTGGGTTCTTCAAACTCCCCGCTATAGTGGCTCCAGCGTTTCATCATAAAAATTATTCAGGGAGAACTTATGCGTCTTATCCGCCACAGCGCCGTGCTGTTGCTCGTCCTGCTTGCTGCGTGCAGCAGAAGTTCCACGCCACAAAACAGTGGCGTTAGCGGTGACGGCAAATACAACGCACAGATCACGCGCACTTCGCTCGGCATTCCCCACATCAAGGCCGATGATTTTGGCGGCATGGGCTATGGCTACGGCTATGCCTTTGCGGAGGACAATCTCTGTGTTCTGCAGGAAGACCTGCTGACCATCCGCGGACAGCGCGCGCAGTACATGGGCCGCACCGGCAGCTATACCATTCAGCCCAACGGCGTCACCGCGGACAATGTCACCAGCGATTACTACTGGCGGTTGGTGGCCACCGATGAAGTTGTCGCCAATCTCAAGGCCAAGGCTTTGCCGGAACTGCGCGACGCCACCAGTGGCTTTGTTGCTGGCTACAACCGTTATATCCGCGAACTGAAAGCAGGCAAGCATCCTGGTCGCCATGCCGCTTGCGCCACCGAGCCCTGGCTGTTCGAAATCACCGACGCCGACATGTATCGCCGCTATTTCAGGCTCGCGGTGATCGCGAGTTCTTCAGCGCTGATCAATGAGATCGTTGCCGCGCAACCGCCTTCCGGCCTCGCGGCAAAGCGCAAGCCACGCTCGAAAACCGAACTGGCGCGCCTGCTGAAGACTGCTCCCAATGGACTGCAGGGACTCAAGGGACATCATGGCTTCGCCAGCAATATGTACGCTTTCGGCAAGGACGCCACCACCACGGGACAGCCGATTCTCTGGGGCAATCCGCACTTTCCGTGGATTGGCACCGAGCGCCTCTATGTTTCGCACCTGACCATCCCGGGCAAAATGGATGTGATGGGCTCGTCGCTCTACGGCATACCGGCCGTGCTGATCGGTTTCACCGACAACTTCGCCTGGAGCCACACGGTTTCCACCGCGTATCGCTTCACGCTGTATGAACTGACGCTGGATCCGACCAACCCCACCAAGTACCTGTACGACGGCGCATCACGCGCGATGACGGCGGTACCGATCACGATCGACATCAAGGAAAGCGACGGCAGCATCACGCACGCCACCAAAACGCTGTACCGCTCGCACTACGGCCCGATGTTGTCGATCAGTGCCAGCGGCGTTCCGATTCTCGGCTGGAGCAATCTCAAGGCTTACACGATGCGCGATGCCAATGCCGAGAACGATCGCCTGATCAACCAGTTCGCCAAGTGGAACGAGGCCAAGTCACTGGACGAATTCAAGGCCCTGCACAAGAGCATTCTGGGCGTACCCTGGGTCAACACGGTCGCGGCCGGTCCAGGCAGCAAGGTGTACTACGGTGATGTCACCGTGGTGCCCAACGTCAGCAATGCCAAGAACAGCGCCTGCGCCGCAGTACTGGAAACGGTGATCCAGCAACTGATGCCGGGCCTGCCACTGCTCGACGGCTCACGCTCTGCCTGCGAATGGGATACCGATGCCGACGCACCCGCGCCAGGCATCTTCGGCCCCTCGCATCTGCCAACAATTGAGCGCGACGACTACGTACACAACTGCAATGACAGTTACTGGCTCACCAACCCGGCACAACCGCTGACCGGTTTCGCCCGCATCATCGGTGACGAGAACACGGCACGCTCGCTGCGCACGCGCCTGTGCATCCTGCAAGCACAACGACGGCTTGCCGGCACGGATGGCCGCCCCGGCAACAAGATGGATGTGAAGACGCTGCAGGAAATCGGCCTCTCAAGCCAGATCTACTCGGCGGAGCTGGCGCAAAGCAGCGTGATCTCCAGCTTCTGCGCGCTGCACACCGTACTGAGCAGCAGCGGCCCGGTGAGTACGACCGCTGCCTGTGCGGCGCTGAAGAACTGGGACGGCCACGACAACCTGGATTCCAAGGGCGGCCACCTGTGGCGTGAATTCATGCGTAATGTGGTCAGCATCAACGTGCTGCAACAGGTAACGTTGCCCAACCTCGCCCTGCTCAACAATTATTACTGGCTGACGCCTTACTCCAGCAGCGATCCGGTCAACACCCCGAACACCCTGAACGTGTTGCTGCCGACGGTGCAATTGGCTTTCGGCGATGCCATCAACACGGTTGCGGCATCCGGGCATGCCTTCGATGCGACCATGGGCTCGCTGCAACATCCCTGCTGCATCGACAAGAGCATCCCGATCTTTGGCGGCGAAGACTTTGAAGGCGCGTTCACGGTGGTGGACGGCACCAACAAGCTCGATGCCGACGGTTACCGCGTGCCCTACGGCAACAGCTACATCCAGGCCGTCACCTGGGACGACAAGGGCGTGGCTGCAGAAGGTTTCATCACCTACTCGGAATCCACCGATCCCGCAAATCCGCACTTCTCGGATTACACCAAGGAATACTCGGCCAAGCGCTGGCACAAGTTCCCCTTCCATGCAGCGGATGTGAAGGCAGACCAGATCAGTCAGATCACCATCAGCGAATAGGCCGAAGCACGCGATCCGGTCCGGCGCTGGCAGCACCCAGCGCCGGATTTTTTATGCCCGGCTTCCCAAACCTTTGACTCTGGGCTCTACTCCAGGCTTTAGGATATGACTGTCCTGTAGGAAGCCGCCATGCCTGGAATGACCATTGGGAAGATTGCCGCCAAGGCGGATGTCGCCATCGACACCATTCGCTATTACGAGCGCGTGGGCCTGCTGCCCGAGCCGCCGCGGCGTGAATCCGGCTATCGCGAATATCCAGCGGATACAGTCAAGCGCCTGCGATTCATTCGCCGCGCCAAGACACTCGGCTTTTCGTTGCCGGAGATTGGCGAACTGCTGGACCTGTCCAGCTCCAGTGCCGATGTGCGCAAGGTAAAAAGCGCTGCGCAATCCAAGCTGCATCTGCTGGACGAAAAAATTGCCGAGCTCACGCGCGTGCGGGATGGTCTGAAAAAACTGGTGAAACACTGCCCTGGCCATGGCCATGCCGACCACTGCCCCATTCTCAATGCACTCAACGAGAGCCCCTGATCATGAATACCCCGGCACAGGGCGAGTCACACATCGAGCCCCAACACGCCTGCTGCTCCACGGCGCCAGAGGTCCAAGTGCCACAGGCCAGTCTCCATCACCGGCCACATCAGGGTCACACCCAGGGCAGTAGCTGGCGTGCCGCGGCCAGCGTCACGGCGCACTGCCTGACTGGTTGCGCCATTGGTGAATTTATCGGCCTGGCGATTGGCGTCAGCCTGGGCTTGCCCGTGCACATCACGATCACGCTGGCGGTGGTGCTGTCATTCATCAGCGGCTTTGCACTGACCCTCATTCCGATGATGCGTCGTGGCGTCAGCCTTGCAGCGGCATTCAAGACCGTGTGGCTCGGCGAAGTCATCTCGATCAGCGTCATGGAACTGATGATGAACCTGATTGATTACCACATGGGTGGCATGCGCGCCGTCAGCCTGATGCACTGGCAATACTGGGAAGCTTTTGCCGCCGCGATGGTCGCAGGCTATTTTGCAGCGCTGCCGGTGAACAAGTGGATGTTGTCGCGCAATATGAAGAACTGCCACTGAACCCGCGCGATCTAGTTTAAGCGCCAAGCCTCCGGCTGTACTTCGGGCTGCCGGAGGATTTTGGCCTTGACCCAGCGCGTGACCGCCATGACGGCCACCATCAACATCGAACCGATCACGCAGCAGGCCATGGCTCAACTCCTGGGCGCGATCAGCACCTTGAGCGTGCGATCCAGTTGCACGTGAATGGATGCACGACCCTGTGCATCGGCAATGATGTTCGCTTCCACTGCGCCTTTGGCCTGGTAGGTTTGATTGGGTCGTAGTTGTGACAGCTCCAGGCGGTGACGTCCACCGCCCTGTCCCGGGGACAGCTGAAGATCGAGCGCACTGCCATCTGAAACCGCCTTGGCGACCAGCACCTGCGGATATTCGGCACTCTCCAGCATCGGGCCTTCTCTCCAGGGCTTGGGCATGCCGACATCGACGAGATCGTGGAAGCCATTTGCACGCAGGGTGCGCGCGGCGTGAATCACCGCATGTGCGCTGGTCGAGCCGCCCTTGTAATGCCGCACGCCACCGATCACTTCGCTGGGATATTCGGAATCGAGACGCTGCAGAATCAGATCGGCGACTTCATCGTCACCCATCTCGCGCGCCGATGCCGCCACCAGCGCATAGGTAGTCAGCATGCTGCGGCGATAGTTGCCGAAGTCGATTTTGTCCCAGCCGTTGGTCAGCAGTTCGATCTTGCCCTGCCCGACCTTGATCAGATCGTGCCGCACGATTTCCCAGCTACGGCAGGCCAGCTCCGGCAGCAACGGATGAATGAATAAAGCCGTCACCGCATCCGCCATCGTCGCGGTCAAGGCAGGTACGGTCATGCCGGTGTGATAGTCGCGGATCGCGGTGATACGTCCGTTGATGGTGACAAACTCGCGCTCCAGGCTGTTCTGGTAACGCTCGCGGATTTCTTCCCAATAGTGAGTGCCGTAAACGCGGTCATGGCACTTCAGCGATAGCGCGCCAAAGTTGTTGCAGATCGGATAAATCCAGCGTGGCTCACAGGGAAACAGGCAAAAATCAGAAGCTGCCATGTTCTTGCGAATGATCTGGCAGATGTCGCCGAAGCTGGACTGGTAAACGCTGCCGTTGGGATGCTGCAAGCGTATCGAGTTGGGACGATTGAACTGCTCATCGCCGGTATTGCACAGATTGATCCCCAGCATGCCGCCGTACCAGCCGTAATACATGATGTTGTCGCGCGCAAAGGGATCCGGGTTGGTGCGGAAATTTCCCCAGACGTTTTCCATCTGCCAGTAACTCCAGCAGCGGTGATCCATCATCTTCAGGCTGAGATTGGTCTGCGCCTGCGCGGCGTAGCCGCGGAATGCCGGCGTATGCGTATACGTGTGCATGCCCAGCATGTAGGACATATTGCAGATCTGGTAGCGCTTGGCGGCTTCGCGGAATTCATCGATGCGATCAAAGCCATTGAACTGATCCACCGGCTGCAGTGCGCGGTCCAGCATGAAGCGCCACAGCTGCAAATCAGTTTCCGATGCCGCACTGACCTCGGGCAACCCGGAGCTTTCACTGACGACGGTTGCGGTGGTGGTGCAATCCTTGAGGTAGGCATTGATGCGCGTGCGTTCGCTCTGCATGAACGCAACCTGGCGACGACTCTGCAGCAGCCACGCGATGGCCATGAGCACGATGGCCACAGGCACATACAGGCGCGCGTCCTGCCACTGGCTGGCGACGGCTGAAATACCGGCACGGCAATAGCTGCTGAACGCCACATCCGACAGCACATGCCAGCGTGTCATCAAGGCTGCGGCCCAGGCCGGCCCCACCCAGGTGAGGACGGGCGCAACGATATTGCCCGTGGCCACCCACAGGAACAATCCAATCAGGAACAGGACAATGGAGCCCGCGAACAAACCAACGTGCAAAGCAATCTGCGTTGCCGAACCGGTGGCGTGGTAGAGGAAACCTGCGCCTGGAAACATCAGGCCCAAACCGAACGTGGCCCAATAGGCACTGGCCGTCCAGGCCAACACAAGACCCATCGCAAAGATCAATGCGTAGATCGATGCAGTGCGGCGCCAGCGGTGGCGCGTCGCAGGCCCTGCCGCTGTTTTGTCCAAGGGGATCTGCAATACCGGCACGCCTTGCGTGCGGTAACCATGGCCCGTCGCGGTCGCACCATCGCTCATGTCGCGCTCCCTTTGTAACCGACCTGGTTGATGTTGACGTTCTTGCCGTAAGCACGGCCAAAGAAGTCCGACATGTGGCGTTCGTGCGGATCAGGCAGCAGGCGCTTCAGGGCAAAATAAATCTTTACCGCCTTGTGCGCAGCCCATGACTGCAAGGCTGTTGGCTCAGGCATTTGCAGGCGCTGGCGCATCAGCGGATCAATCAGTGCATAGAAGATCCCGGTGCCGAATTGCTTCAGCGGCCCGGGCATCCAGTAATCCGCCCATTCCTCCGCCAGCGCCTTGGCAATCGCCGTGCATTCCATCGACGGCTCGAACGTGCGCTCTTCGAAGTCCAGCATCCATGACAGGAAATCATCCTGTGTCTGTGGAATATTCCTGATCTGCATCAACTCACCGAGTTGGCACCAGAAGCGGTACTGCGCTTCGCACTCCTTGCCAGTCAGTCCTTTGGCGCCCATGAAGCGCTCCGACACACGCCGCGGCAGGCAGGCCAGCGTCGACAGCGTGTACAGGAACATGTCGTTGTTGATCGGGAAGTTGCCGTGGATCTTCACCAGGCGATCCGTGATCAGGCGTGTCGCCGGGCCATCGCCATGTCGATACATCTCGCCGAAGTAGGTGAGCGAATCAAAATTGCGTTTGCGCGTATCGCGGAGAATCGGCCCGCGTCCATCGCGGTACAGAATCTTCGCCATGCCCGGCAGACCGACGTTGTAGACGAAGGCCACCGAAAACAGCGCGTGCAGAAAAATCGGCTCGCCATAGCGCACCACGAACGACAGGTGCGCGATGCGATGCGCGTCCTTCGCCACGTCGCGCTGTGCGATCTCATCCCGCGCCCATGTCCAGCTCTTGGGGTTCATTGCGCATCACCCGTGTAAACCAAGGCCCACACATTAATGCGAATGATTATTCGCGTACAATTCGCGTTATAAGGAGGCGGAAATGCGCAGAAAGCCACGCCAGGAACGATCCAAGGCCATGGTCACCAGCCTGATCGACGCGACGGCGCTCGCCATTGCCCAACACGGGCTGGATGGCGCCAATACAGTTCTGATCGCAGAGAAAGCCGGGGTCAGCGTCGGCTCCCTCTATCAATATTTCGATAGCAAGGAAGACCTTTATGAGGGCGTTCTGGAGCAGATGAACGCCGGGCTCCTGGCCATCGTCAACGCCCAGATCGAGCAGTTGCCCAACAAAGACCTTCGCGTTTTCATCCACGATTTACTGGATCAGGTCTGGCAGTTCCTGGAGGCCAATGACCAGCGTTACCTGCATATCGTGAAGTACTGGGCGCAGCTGGATTTCGTGCGCTTCATGAATGAGTTGCAGAACCGCCTGACCACGGCCTTTGCGGTTTATCTCATGCATCATCCATCGGCAGCCCCGGTTTCGGAACTGCCGACGAAAATCTATGTGCTGATCAACAGCGTGCTGTTCACGATCGTGCGCCACGTCAGTGACCCCGCGCCCCATATCAGCCGCGCGCAAATCATCGAAGTGTTCGCGCAACTGGCCGAGAACGTGCTCGGCACAGAAGCTACTCCCCGGAAAGCCTGACCAGCGTGCGGCCGTGGATCTTGCCTGCGATGAATTCATCGCAGACCGCAGGCAGATCTTCAAGACGTACTTCGCGTGAAATCAGTTTGTCCAAATGGCGCGGCTTCCAGATGGTGGAGAGGTGCTGCCAGATGTCTTCGCGCCAGGGGCGCGGACATTCCACCGAGTGAATCCCCAGCAGTGAAACACCACGCAGGATGAAAGGCATCACCGTGGTATTGAGTTCGTGCGACTGCGCCAGCCCAATGCTGGCGATATTGCCCCAGGGCTTGGTCGTTCGTGTCAGCCAGGTCAGCGTCTCGCCACCGAGATTGTCGACGGCACCGCCCCATAGCGCCGATTCCAGCGGCTTCTTGCCCATATCCAGCGACTGCCGCGAGATCACTTCGTCGGCGCCCAGCGCCTTCAGGTAATCATCCGCTGCACCGGCCTTGCCGGTAATCGCATGGACGGTGAACCCCACGCGCTTGAACAGATCGATGGCGATGGAGCCGACGCCACCCGTGGGGCCGGTCACGGCAATCGGACCCATGCCTGCGGACTGATGATTCTCCAGCATGCGGCGCAAGGCCAGCGCAGCGGTGAAGCCCGCGGTGCCGATGGCCATCGCCTCCTTCATGCTGAGCCCCTGCGGTAGCGGCACGATGCTGTCAGCAGCAACACGCGCGACCTCGCTGAAGCCGCCATCAAACACTTCGCCGATGTTGCAACCGGTGACCAGTACCTTGTCGCCGGCCTTGTAGCGCGCGTCTTCGCTGCTCTCGACGATGCCGGCCATGTCGATGCCCGCGACCTTTGGGAAGCCCTTCATGATGCGGCCCTTGCCGCTCACCGCCAGCGCGTCCTTGTAGTTGATGCCGGACCAAGCCACGCGCACCACCACCTCGCCCGGATTCAGGTCCGCCAGCGTCAGCGTCTCCAGGCGCGCTTGGGTGGCTTTCTCAATCTGGTGGATTCGCATCGCTTTAAAGGTGGACATCGTCATCTTCCGGCAGAATATCGAGACGCTGATTCTGCCAGAGCATGTCGCTGCTGGCTTCGTTCATCTGTACGAGCACCCCATCAATGGCCCAGTTCACCAAGAATCCCCCGCTCAACGAATCCGATGTGCCTTCCACGCCACGCCCATTGTTCGAGCGCTGGCTGGCAGAGGCCGTGGTTGCGCCGATGCAGGAACCGACCGCGATGACACTGGCGACGGTTGACACTGATGGCACGCCATCAGCACGCATCGTTTTGTTCAAAGGCTTTCACGAAGAAGGCCTGACCTTCTACACCAACTACGAAAGCCACAAGGGCCTCGACCTCGCCGCGAATGCCAAGGTCGCGCTGGTGTTCTGGTGGGACCGGTTGGAACGCCAGATCCGCATCGAAGGCCTCGCGCAGAAATTGCCGGAAGAAATTTCACGCAACTACTTCTACCAGCGCATCCGTGACTCGCAACTCGGCGCGATCACTTCACAGCAAAGCAAGGTCGTGACCACGCGCGAAGAACTGGATGCTCGCCTCGATGCCAACGAGCAACGCTATCACGGCACCGAGGTGCCTTTCCCCACCTTCTGGGGTGGTTACAGCGTGACGCCGACACTCGTAGAGTTCTGGCAGGGACGGCACGGGCGCCTGCACGACCGGCTGCAATATCGTAGCGAGGGCAAGGACTGGATCATCGAGCGTCTGGAGCCTTAAAAAATATGCGCTGTTGTAGGAGCGCCTTTTAGGCGCGATGGGCGACGGAGCTATCGCACCTAAGAGGCGCTCCTACACACAAACTTTTAAAAAAACATTGCGTCAGGAGATCACGATGAATTCACCCTTCAACTACGCCGGCAAAACGGTTTTTGTCTCCGGTGGCACCAGCGGCATCAACCTCGGCATTGCCCGCGCCTTTGCGCGTGCCGGCGCCAAGATCGCGGTGATTTCGCGCAAGCAGGACAAGGTTGATGCGGCCGTGGCCGAACTGAAAGCCATCGGCGGGGAAGCTATCGGCTTTTCCGCCGACGTGCGCGATTACGCTTCCGTTGAAACTGCGCTGAAGAACACACATGCAAAGTTTGGCGAGATTGATGTGCTGATCTCCGGCGCCGCCGGGAATTTCCCGGCTCCCGCCCTGGGCATTTCACCGAACGGTTTCAAATCGGTGGTCGACATCGATCTGATCGGCAGTTTTCACGTACTGCGTGCAGCGCACCCATTCCTGAAGAAACCCGGCGGCAGCATCATCCAAATTTCCGCGCCGCAGGCTTACACCACGATGGAATTCCAGATGCATGTCTGCGCCGCCAAAGCCGGGGTCGACATGCTGACGCGCGTGGGCGCCCTGGAATGGGGGCCGCTGGGTGTCCGCGTGAATTCCGTTGTGCCGGGCCCGATTGCCGACACCGAAGGCATGGCGCGTTTGGCGCCGACGCCGGAAACGCAGGAAGCAGTGCGCGCCAGCGTTCCGATGCAGCGCTATGGCAGCAAGCAGGACATTGCGGATGCCTGCCTCTGGCTGGCGAGTCCGATGGCCAGTTATGTAACGGGCGTGGTGTTGCCGGTGGATGGTGGATGGTCGCTCGGTGGCATTGCCGTCTCCAGCCATGAGACCAAGAAGCTGCTGACTGGCAAGTAGCTTCTGGCAGTGATTTTTGTGTCTACGTTTTAAGTGGCGACTCGCTGCACGAACGCCTCCGCTCCTGCGCATCCATGCGCTCGCGGAGGTACCGTACCTCCTGTACATAAGAAGAACGCCGGCATGCGCCGGCGTTTTTAAAAATTAGATCCTGACTGGAATCAGCCGACCGATACATCCTCGGCCTGCAGGCCTTTCTGGCCCTGTACCACACTAAACTCAACCTGTTGTCCTTCTTGCAATGTGCGGTAACCGTCCCCTTTGATTGCACGGAAGTGCACGAATACGTCTTCGCCAGCAGTACGCTGAATAAAGCCATAACCCTTGGCGTTGTCGAACCACTTCACGGTGCCCGTCTCGCGATTAGCCATAAGTAGAAAACCTTCCTTTCAAACAGACGGCCGCAGCCGCCACATTTCCAGCGGCGGTGTCTTTTTTGAAAGCCCTTGCCGCGTCCCCTGAGCTGTAGCGCTCGAGGTTTACTCTACCGATATTTTTATTTTTGTGCGAATTGAAAAATACCGCGCTGCAACACAATTTTCGGCCACGTAAACACGGAATAAATGGGCCCGCTTGGGTATCATGCCCGCTCACCTGTGGAGCTTTTAATGCGTAACTTTGCCCTCGTTTTTGCCGCGGTCGTTTTGATTGGCGGCTGTGCCACCTCACCGCTGGGCCGTCATCAGCTGATGACCGTTTCAACCGATCAAATGGATCAGATGGGCGTGGCGTCGTTTACCGATCTCAAGCAGAAAACCCCGGTCACCAAGAACGCCAAGACCTCGGCCTACGTCAACTGCATCGCCAAGGCGATCACCACCGAGCTCAATGATGGTCGCGTTTGGGAGGTGCAGGTCTTTGAAGACGATCAGGTCAATGCCTTTGCCCTGCCCGGCGCCAAGATCGGCGTCTATACCGGCCTGCTCAAGGTCGCGACCACCCAGGACCAGCTCGCCGCCGTCATTGGACATGAGGTTTCGCATGTCCTGGCCAATCACTCCGGCGAGCGCGTCTCGCAGCAGATGGCCGCGCAGGGCCTCTCGCAACTGGCCGGCGCAGCCACCGGCGTAGATCCGCAGATGTTTGGTATCGCCAGCAATGTGTTCTATACCCTGCCCGGCTCGCGCACCCAGGAAAGCGAGGCTGACCTGCTGGGCCTGGACCTGATGTCACGCGCCGGTTTCGACCCGCGCCAGGCGGTGACGCTGTGGCAGAACATGATGAATGCAGGCGGGCAGAAGCCGCCTGAAATGCTGTCAACGCACCCCTCGGACACCACCCGCATTGATCAGTTGCAGGCACGCATGCCACAGGACCTGCCGGTTTATGAAGCCGCCCGCAAGAACGGCAAAAGGCCGAAGTGCGGCTGAGAAAACGCTGAACGACGCTTAGCTCGATCCCAGGTAATGACAGGCGGCTGCCGTTCCATTCGGCAGCAGCCGCACATGCGGGGCCTGCCGGCCACACTGCTCATCCGCCATCGGGCAGCGCGTTGCAAAAACGCACCCTGGTGGTGGGTTGGTCGCGCTGGGGATTTCGCCTTCCAGCATCTGCTGGTGCCGCTGATCTTCCGCCGACAGATCGGATGATGGCGCAGAGGCCAGCAGGGCCTTGGTGTACGGATGAGCGGGCGAGTTGAACAGAACCTCGCGATCCGCCTGCTCCATCATCCGTCCCATGTACATCACCATCACGCGGTGACTGATATGGCGCACCACCGCAAGATCATGGGCAATGAAGATCAGGGCCAGACCATATTCGCGCTGCAGATCCTGCAACAGGTTGATGATCTGCGCCTGCACCGAGACATCCAGCGCCGAAACCGGCTCATCGCAGATCAACACCTTGGGCTGCACGATCAGCGCGCGCGCAATGCCGACACGCTGGCACTGCCCACCGGAAAATTCGTGCGGATAGCGATTGAGATGCAGGCGCGACAGGCCTACGCGCTCCAGCATCGCCACGACCTTGCCTTCACGATCCGCCGCACTCAATCCTGGATACAGCGCCTTTAGCGGTTCGCCAACGATCTTGCCGATGGTCATGCGCGGATTGAGGCTGGCCAGCGGATCCTGGAACACGATCTGGATCTCGCGGCGCAGCGGCCGCCAAGCTTTCTTGTCGAGCCGCGTGATGTTGCGGCCATCAAACGTCACCGCGCCAGAACCAATCGCCTGCAAACCCACCAGCGCCCTGGCCAGGGTTGACTTGCCGGAGCCGGACTCGCCGACGATGCCCAGTGTTTCGCCCGGGCGAAGATTGAAGTTGACCTCTTCAAGCGCACGCAAGCGCCCGCGCGCACTCCACGGCCAGCGCCCGCGAACCGGGTACTGAACGCCGAGGCGGCGAACTTCCAATAAAGGCTTTGCGTTATCCACGCGATGAGTCACGGTGTTGTTCAAGACGATGTGCAGCCCACGACTTCAGTCGAATTAAAAGTAATCACTCCAACAAGCTGCGCAGCATCCACGCAGTCTTTTCATGCACCTGCATGCGTTGGGTCAATAGATCGGCGGTCGGCTCATCGCCGGCCTTGTCAGCCGCCGGGAACACGCTGCGCGCGGTCTTGGCACAGGCCTCATGGCCCTTCACCAGCAGGCGCACCATCTCCATCGCTTCCGGCACGCCGGGGGTTTCTTCAATTGAAGACAGCGCCGCGTACTGCTTGTAGGTGCCGGGCGCCGGATGGCCCAGCGCGCGGATACGCTCCGCCACCAGATCCACCGCCAGCGCCGATTCGTTGTAATGGGTCTCGAACATGAGGTGCAGGGTGTTGAACATCGGCCCCGTCACGTTCCAGTGGAAGTTATGGGTCTTCAGGTACAGCGTGTATTCGTCGGCCAGCAGGCGCGACAAGCCATCCGCGATTGCCTTGCGTTGATCCTTGCTGATGCCGATTTCAATTTTGGCTGAAGCTTTTGGCTTACCCATGTCATTCTCCAATCAGTACAGTCCGCACAGTCTAGGCAGTGAACCTCTGCGCGTGAAATTGAATCTTGCAAAGACTGCAATAGCCAAAATATTTTATATCGGCGCGGCCCTGTAGCGTTAAAGGTTTACGCAGTCACCAGCTTGTTCTTGCGGTAATAGCTGAAGATATCGTTGAGATTGCGCTTGGGCTTCCAGTCAAACGTCTCGCGAAACAGCTTGCCGTCGATGATCACCGGGTACTTGAAGTAGTTGATCAGGTACGGCGGGAAGAACGCATTCCAGTTGAGCAGGCCACTGATGAGCTTGGGCAGCACCGGCGGGATCGACAGCAACGGCAACTTCTTGCAGCCGCACTGCTCCACCGCTTCCTGGTAGGCCACCCAGTCATCCGGCGCAACGTTGTAGATGCCCGGCTTGTTCTTTTCGAACGCGGTGAACAGCGCATCGGCCATGTCATCCACATGCAGGAACTGCATCAGCGGCGAAAACCCCATCAGCACCGGCGTCAGCGGGCGCGACAGCAACAGCGACATGCTGTTGCGCACGCCAGGTCCCAGCACATTGCAGGGACGCAGGATGGTCATGTTGAGTTCGGGATAACGCCACATGTGGATCTTGGCGAGCGATTCCAGCTCCACCGTGTCGACCAGATCAGCGGTGACGCCGGACGCTTTCAGCGGCGCTTCTTCATCCAGCAATGCCGGGTTGTACGGGCTGGCGCCATAGACGTAGTAGGTCGAGTGCACCAGCACCTGGCCGACCTTGTACTTGCGGCACAGATCGAACAGGCGCTTGCTGCCGAGCACGTTGGCGTTGTAACGGTTCTGGCGGCTGGACTCGTGCGCAAAGATGCGGCCGATATGCAGCACCGCATCAATCTTGTGCTTGCGGAAAATATCTTCAAAACCGCGCTTGAACATCTCGACCTTGTAGCTCGGAATGTCGGCGTCGGTTTCCACCTTGCGACGGAAATCCACAGCCACCACCTGGTACTTGCCGTGCAAGCGTGCAATCACACGCTTGGCCAGCGAACCGGCCGCGCCGGTCACCAGTACGGTTTTCTTCTCAGCCATTTTTACTCTCTCTCCGGGGGCCATTTTTAATAGAGCGAAGTGCGCTCTTGCAGACCCTTGTCGATCAACTTGCGAATTTCATCCTTGACCTGCTCAACACGCTCGGTCACTTCTTCTTCATTATTGATGTCGCCCTTGAACATCATCGGCTCACCAAAGTTGAGATGGACGCGGGCGGGCAATGGCAGCAGCGGCGAAATCGGCGCGTAGGGAATGCCGAGCAGCTTGGCCAGTGGCTTGATGTCGGCAATCGCCGGCATTGTCTCTTCGCAACCCACCACGCCGCAGGGAATGATCGGCGTGTTGTGCGCCATCGCCAAGTGCATAAAGCCATTGCCGAAGCGCTGCAGCTGATAGCGCTTCTTGTAGAGCTTGCCGGAGCCACGCACGCCTTCCGGGAAAACGATGATTGCCTCATCATTCTCCAGCATGCGTTCGCAGTTCAGTGGATCACCAATCACCGCGCCGAAGCCATTCAGCAGATTGCCCAACCAGGGCACGGTCGGGAAAAAGCGCTCGATCATCGCGCGCGGCGCGCGCGGGCCGTGGTCATTGGTGGCAATGGCATAGCCGATCAGCACACCATCCATCGGCAGCTGGCCGCTGTGATTGGGAACGATCAGCACGCGGCCGTTCTTGGGGATGTTTTCCAAACCACTCGCGACCACGCGAAAGTATTTGTCGTAAAGCAGTTTGGTCACGCCCATGCCGACCTTGGCCATGTTCTCGTTATAACCCCAGGGGTCATAACCAAAGCTGCCCACCGGCTTCGGCGTTTTGGCAATCGCCTCTTCGATTTCGGGCGTGATCAGCCGCTTCAGAACCTCTTCCTTGAGGCTGAAATTTTTCAGGAAATCCAGATTCATTTAGGGGCCTGCTAGTACTAATTTCGCGCCTGCGGCGGAGAGCCGTTTGGCGCAGGGCAAGGAAGAGGGCGCGCGGCATAGTGAACTATGCAAGCGGCCGATGACGCCGCCATGCGTCAAACGGCTCCCGCCCCTCCGGGCTGCCGCTTCAAAAATTGCCATGCGTCGTTGCTCCTCCGTTATTTAGGCCCACTAAACTTCCTCCGTCGCGCCAGCCTGGCAATTTTTGAAGGGGCAGCGCAGACGTGAAATTAGTACTAGCAGGCCCCAGCCGGGCGCAGCCCGGGCTCCCCATGATTTTTACACGACCACGTTATTCCAAATCGTCGCCACAATGAAGGGGCGATGCGTCATTTTTCCTCGGTCTGATGCTTTTGCTGCATCTGCCACAGCCGCGCGTAAGCCCCGCCTGCCGCGAGCAGGGCCGTATGGGTGCCGCGCTCCTGAACCCGGCCCTGATCCAGCAGGATGATTTCGTCGGCGTCGGTGATCGTTGACAGGCGATGCGCAATGACCAGCGTCGTGCGGCGCTGGGCGACTTCGCGCAGGGCACCCAGGATGGCCTGCTCCGATACCGAATCGAGCGAGGAGGTGGCCTCGTCAAAGATCATGATGGAGGGGTTCTTGAGCAAGGCACGGGCAATGGCCACGCGCTGCTTTTCACCCCCGGAGAGTTTCAGGCCCCGCTCGCCAACGGCGGTTTCATAGCCATCCGGCAGTTGCCGGATAAAGCTGTCCAGATGGGCCAGGCGCGCCGCGTGCTCGACTTCTTCACGGCTGGCGTCCGGGCGACCGTACTGGATGTTGTAGAAGAGGGTGTCATTGAACAGCACCGTGTCCTGCGGCACCACGCCGATATGCGTACGCAGGGAGTCCTGCGTGATCTGACGGATGTCGACGCCATCCACCCGTACAGTGCCGCCGTTGACGTCGTAGAAACGGAACAGCAGGCGCGCCAGGGTCGACTTGCCCGCGCCGCTCGGCCCCACCACGGCAAGCTTGCGCCCTGCCGGAATCTCGAAGCTGACATCGTGCAGGATCCGACGCTTTTCACCATAACCAAACTCGACATGCTCAAAGCGCACGCTGGCCGCTTTGGTCTGCAGGGTCTGCGCGGCCGGCGTGTCCGTGATGCTGGCATGTTGCTCCAGCAGGCCAAACATCTTGGCCATGTCCGTCAATGAGCGGCGGATTTCGCGGTAGACAAAGCCGAGGAAATTCAGCGGCACGAACAGCTGGATCATATAGGCGTTGATGGCGACGAAATCGCCCAGCGTCATGTGGCCATCGGCGATACGCTGCGAAGCCAGGATCATCATCCAAGTCAGGCTGCCGGCAACGATCAGCGACTGCCCGACATTCAGCGCGGCCAGCGACAGGCGGTTCTGGGTCAGCGCGATTTCCCACTTGGCCAGTGCTCTGTCGTACTGCGCCGCCTCGTGCTTTTCGTTGCCGAAGTACTTCACCGTCTCGTAGTTGAGCAGGCTGTCGATGGCACGGGTGTTGGCGCGGGAATCCAGCGTATTGGCCGCGTGGACATACTTATTGCGCCACTCGGTGATCACCACCGAGAACAGGATGTAGAGGATCACCGCGACGACCGTGATCACGGCAAACTCGGCGCCGTAGTTGAACAGCAGGATCATTGCGACCAGGCCGATTTCGAGCAGCGTCGGCAGGATATTGAACAGCATGAAGCGCAGCAGCGAGCTGATGCCGGAAACACCGCGTTCGATATCGCGCGACAAGCCGCCGGTGCGGCGGGTCAGGTGAAAATCCAGGTCCAGCCGATGCAGGTGCTCGAAAACATTGAGTGCCGCGCGACGCATGGCGCGTTCAGCAACGCGTCCAAACACCAGGTCGCGCAGCTCGCCGAACATGACGTTGGCAAACCGCAGGGCGCCATACGCCAGCAACAGGGCGATCGGCACCACCACGATCGCATGCTTGGCGGGGGTCAGGTCGTCCACCAGGTGCTTCATCATCATCGGCAGCACAACACCCGCCAGCTTGGCCAGCACCAGGCAGAGCATGGCGATGAACACGCGCAGCGGGAATTCCGTGAGATACGGCGTCAGCGTACGAATCACGCGCCAGTCGGACGACGTGGAGGCATTAACTTCAGGCGAGCGGGAAGGACGCACGAGGCGGAGGGTTCAAATGGCGGAATGCTATTGTCGCCGGGATCGAGGGGGCCGTGTATCAGCCTTCAGGACGAAAGCAGCGGACACGTTGTTTTAAAGAATTATCTTCCGCCTATTTAATTAATCAATAAATCTCATATTTATAGAATTTTGTGACCTTACTGGCATGTATATCGCTAGCTCCAGGCTTTCGGGTCGCAGGCTTACGGTAAAATTGCCACCACAATGAAGTGATAAAAGCCCAACACCCACCTGCGTGTTGAGGCGGTCCGGGGCTCAATGAGGTCATCCCCGTCCCGGGCCACTCCGGCCCCCGGTCGGCAGATTCTTTAGGAGAAATGGTTTGAGCGGTCCGCTAACAAGCATTTTCTATTGGCTGGCGTGGGTGCTGTTTCGCCCGCTGAACCGGCTGATCCAGTACAAGATCACCCGCGCCGATCTGCGCGGCGAGCTTCAGCTCGACCCCACAAAGCCGGTCGTTTTCATTTTGCCGACGCGCTCATGGGCCGACCTGTTCGTGCTCGACCGCATCTGCAAGGAGCAGGCCCTGCCCCGCCCCAGCCGCACCGGCCTGAACTTTCCAACGACCGAGCACGCCGGCGTGGTGTACCTGCCCGCCGTGCTGGAAGCGCGCATTCACCCGACGGAACTGTCCAAGCTGCTCGAAAGCGCCGTCACGACGCCGACCTACGATGCCCAGCTGATTCCGATCACCCTGTTCTGGGGCCGCGACCCCGGCAAGGAAACCAGCCTGTTCAAACTGGCGTTCTTCGACAGTCCGCAAGCCAGCGCCATCCGCAAGCTCTTCATCATCTTTGCCAACGGCCGCAACGTTTTTGCCAACTTTGGCTTGCCCCTGCAGTTCCGCGAATACGTCGACAAGGAAAAGGACGCCGCGACCGCGATTCGCAAGCTGACCCGCGTCATGCACTTCCACTTCCTGCGCGCGCGCACAGCGGCATTGGGCCCTACGCTGCTGCGCCGTGGCGTCGTCGTCAGCACCCTGTTGCAAAGCAAGACGGTTCAGCAGGCGTTGCAGTCCGGCGGCAAGGACAAGAACCTCTCGCCCGACCAGGCGCTGCGTTATGCACGCAAGTGCGCCGAGGAAATCTGCGCCGACTACTCCACGCTGAGCCTGACGTTCATCGAGCGCTTCCTCGGCACCTTCGTCTGGCACCGCGTGTTCAAGGGCATTGATATCCAGGGCCTGGAGAAAATGCGCCAGCTCGCGACGACGCATGAAATCGTCTACATGCCCTGCCACCGCTCGCATGCCGACTATTTGCTGGTGTCCTACTCGCTGTATCACGCTGGCCTGGTGCCGCCGCATATTGCGGCAGGCATCAACCTCAACATGCCGCTGGTGGGCGGACTGCTGCGTCGCTGCGGCGCGTTCTTCATGCGTCGCAGTTTCTCCGGCGACAAGATCTACACCGCCGTCTTCCGCGCCTATGTGGAATCGCTGATCCAGCGCGGGTATCCGATCGAGTTTTTCCCGGAAGGTGGCCGCAGTCGCACGGGCCGCCTGCTCGCGCCGAAGATGGGCCTGCTGAACATGGTGGTCGAAGCCGGCCTGCGCCAGCGCACACGCAAGGTCGCGCTGGTGCCGGTGTTCATCGGCTACGACAAGGCCTGGGAACTCAACAGTTACTCCAAGGAACTGCGCGGCGCCGCCAAACAAAAAGAATCGGTGCAGGGCCTGCTCAAGGCCAGCAAGATCCTCGGCAAATCCTTTGGCAAGGCCTACATCAATTTTGGTGAGCCGCTGGAATTACACGAATACGCCGACAAGCATCTTCCCAGCTGGCGCGAACAAATCCAGAGCAGCGACGGGCCCATCATTGGCCTCAAACCCTTCATTGCGCAGCTGGCTGCCGAGCACATGCGCCGCATCAACGACGCCGCTGTCGCCAATCCGGTCAGTCTTGCCGCTGTCGCGATGCTGTCTTCGCCGCAGCGCGCCGTCAGCGAAGAAGAGCTGGTCGAACAGATCGGCCACCTGATCTGGCTGCTCAAGGGCCAGAACTACAGCCCACTGCAGTACATTCCCGAGAACGCCCCACGCGCCGTTGTCGATTGGTCGGCGCCGATCGCGCGCATCCGCCGCGCCCAGCATCCCTGGGGCGATTTGATGGCCCTGGCGGATCGCGACGCCGTACTCCTCACCTACAACCGTAACAACATCCAGCATCTGTTTGCGCTGCCTTCGCTGGTCGCCAACTTCTTCCGCACCCGCGGCATGCTGCCGGAAGAAGCGGCGGTGATGGGCTGTCGCGCGCTCTACCCGTTCCTGCGGACAGAATTTTTCCTGCGCTGGGACAACAACGAATGCGAAACGGCCACGCGCGAATGCATTGAGGTCATGGTCAAGCTCGGCCTGCTGACACGCACCATCGGCGGCGAACTGCGCCGCCCGGACGTCACCAGCCCGGCCTTCTCGACCCTGGCCATGCTCGGCCGCGTCATGAGCGAAACGCTGGAGCGTTATTGCATGACAGCTTTGTTACTGGCCGAGGAAAGCAAAACCGAACAGCCCCTGAAACGCGACAAGTTCGAGGAAGACTGCCGCCTGCTGGCCGAACGCATGGCGATCCTGACCGGGCGTGACGCCCCCGAATTCTTCGACAAGGCCCTGTTCCGCGGCCACATGAACACCCTGATCGAAGTCGGCCTGGTGGTCGAAACCGACGCCAAGACGCTGGCCGTAGACCCCAAAATCGAGCGGGTGGCCGAGCGCTCGATGGAACTACTTTCGGACGAGGCGCGTCAAACGCTGCTGCAGTTACTTTCACGACGTCGAAACCCCACCGCGACAGCGGCGGTTGCTTCGGTATAATCGAAAGCGGTCGGGGCCTTTGCGCCCCGTTATTTTCTCCACAGAATTTCAGGAATCTCCATGTCGAAGTCTTATCGTTTGCTGGCAGCTGTTGCTGCCATCAGTTTGATTGCGGCCTGCGCCAAATCTGGCGACAGCGCAAAGCCTGCCGACGCTTCGGGTCTCACCACCGACGCTCAGAAGTTCGGCTATTCCATCGGCGTTGATCTCGGCAAATCACTGCAGCCGGTCGCCAAGTACGTTGACGTCGCAGCGCTCAAGCAGGGCCTCGATGACATCAGCAGCGGCGGCACCTCCAAGCTCGACGACGCGACTCGCGAAGAAGTGAAGAACACTGTCGCCAAGAAGATGCAGGAAGAGCAGGTCGCACAGCGCGCTGACCAGGCCAAGAAGAACCAGGAAGAAGGCGAGAAGTTCCTCGCTGAGAACGCCAAGAAGGCTGGCGTGAAAGTCACCAAGAGCGGCCTGCAGTACGAAGTGCTGACCGAAGGCAAGGGCAAACACCCGACCGACAAGGACAGCGTGACCGTTCACTACAAGGGCACCCTGCTCAACGGCGAAACCTTTGACAGCTCCTACGATCGTGGCCAGCCGGTCACCTTCCCGCTCGGCAACGTGATCCCGGGCTGGACCGAAGGCGTGCAGTTGATGACGGTCGGTTCCAAGTACAAGTTCTACATCCCGTCGGCCCTCGGCTACGGCGAGCGTGGCGCTGGCGTCAAGATCGGCCCCAACTCGGTGCTGACGTTTGAAGTTGAACTGCTCGGCATTGGCGACGAGAAGCCTGCTACCAAGTAAGTTTTGTTGGGTTGCATGAAAGCCGCCGGATCGCTCCGGCGGCTTTTTTTTGCCCGTAATGGAATCCTGCACCCACAGGGTGAATCCGCCGCGATGTTCCATCCGTAGTGAAGGACATGCGTCAATCATTCTTCGCAATCCTGCTCGCGCTGCTGGTGCTCTGGCAGTCGCCTGTATCTTCTGCCGCCCCAGGCAACGCGATCGACTGGCAGCCCTGGTCCGCAACCACGTTCAAGCAGGCCCATGCACAACACCGCTACGTATTCCTGTATCTGGAAGCGGTATGGTGCCACTGGTGTCATGCCATGCAGAAAGACACCTTGTCCGACCCGGCGGTGCAGAAGGCATTGGCGAGGAATTACATCGCCATCAAGGTCGATCACGACGCCAATCCGCTGCTAGCCACGCGCTATCGGGATTACGGTTGGCCCGCACTGATTTTCCTTGCCGCCGACGGAACCGAAATCGTCAAACGCGCGGGCTATCTCAGTCCCCGCGATTTCCAGGATCTGCTCGCGGCCATCGTGGCTGATCCCACCCCCGAGCAAGACAACGGGTTCGTCACCACCAATACAGGCAGCCGCCAGCTCAGCGCAGCGCAGAAGAGCAAACTGCTTGGACTTCACGAGACCAGCTACGACGCCAAGCTCGGCGGCCTCAACACCGCACAGAAATTCATTGATCGCGACAGCGTGGAGTATGCGATGGCCCACGCCAAGACTCCTGCTGAAGCCACGAAAGCCCGACAGACACTGGATGCAGCTCGCGCGCTCATCGATCCGGTTTGGGGTGGTGCCTATCAATATTCCACCGGTGGAGACTGGCTGCATCCACATTACGAAAAAATCATGCGCGTCCAGGCAGGCTACTTACGTACCTACGCCCAGGCCTATGCGCAATGGCATCGCCCCGTGGATTTGCAGACCGCCATGGCGATACGCGATTACATGAAACATTTCCTGCGCTCACCCCAAGGTGCATTTTATGTGTCGCAGGACGCCGATCTGGTGCAAGGGCAAAACGCCGAAGATTACTTCCAGCTCAATGATGCCGAACGACGCCAGCGTGGCATGCCGCGCATCGACAAGCACCTTTACGCCGACGCCAATGGCATGGCGATTGAAGCGCTGGTGCAACTGCATGAAGCTTGCGGCGATCCCGAATCCCTGGAGATGGCGCGAGCCGCCGCGCAATGGACCGTCAGGCACCGTAGCCTTAAAGGCGGCGGGTTCACCCATGATGGAAGCAAAACTCAGAAGCCGTATCTCAGCGATAGCCTCGCCATGGGTCGCGCCAGCCTTGCAATGTATCGCGCCACCGGGGAACGGCAGTGGCTGGCGCAAGCGAGTCATGCTGCAGAGTTTATTGTTCGAAACTTTCGCGGCAAGGATGCGGGCTTTTTGGCCGGCACCGCAGAAGACTCTCCCCTGGCGCCACTACCCGATCTCGCGGACAACATCAGCGTCGCGCGCTTTTTCAATCTACTGCGTTATTACAACGGTCAGGCGGCGCTCGGGACGGAATCAGAGCACGCCATGAAATTCATCAGCGCAAAGGCAGGCGAGGCGGATTTTGAAGAGGCGGGAATCTTGCTTGCTGACGAAGAACTGTCCTCGGAACCAGCCCACTTCACCGTCGTTGCCGCACGTAACGACCAGTCGGGACAAGCGCTCTACGCCGTGGCATTACGCAGCAAAGGGCATTACAAACGTGTCGAATGGTGGGACCCGGCAACGGGACCGCTCGCCAATGCTGACGTCAGTTATCCCAGGTTTTCCAAGGCCAGTGCCTATATCTGTGCCGCCGGCAGATGTTCGGCGCCCAGCTTCACCGCCGCGGATTACGCCAAGCGTATTGCCGCAACGACCGGCCAATGAACCGCAGGCAACAAAAAAGCCGCTGGATCTCCAGCGGCTTTTTCACTTGAGCCAAAAACTTACTGCTTCAGCGCGCCATGCACGCTCGGCGTGTAGAGGTCGCTCTGCTGCGAGCCGAAGAACAGGGCCAGGTCATGGATCTCTTCCTTGGTCAGGCCAGAAGCCTGGCCGTTCATGATGGCGTTCTTGCGCTTGCCATCCTTGTACTCGGTGAGCGCATGCGCGATGTAGTTGGCGTACTGGCCAGCGAGCACCGGATACATCTCGGTCTTGCTGTGGCCGTTTTCGCCATGGCAGGCAAAGCAGGCAGCAGCCTTGGGCGGCTGGGCAATAGCGCCATCCGCGAAAGCAGCGGTGGAAGCGAGGCCCAGCAGGGCGATCATTGCAATCTGTTTCATGGAGGTCACCTTACTTATGGGCCGGAGAGTGCTCGAGGTACGAGGCAATATCCTCGATATCCTGATCGCTCAGATTGGCGGCCTGGGCCTGCATGGTCTTGTGAGGACGCTCGCCGCTGCGATAACCCTTGAGGGCAGCAACGATGTAATCGCGGTGTTGACCACCGAGTTTCGGCACGCGGTAGGTGGGGTAGGCATTGTTGTATTGCGGGATGCCGTGGCAGCCCATGCAGGTGTTCGCTTTAATGCGGCCGGCCTCAACGTTGCCATCGGCAAGCGCAGGCAGACTCAGCGTGATGGCGGCGACAATGGCGCCCACGCGTACAAACTTCATCATGTGAAACTCCCCCGATACGGAACATCAACAATGTATTTAGCCACAATATGTTCCGGGAATTGAGCGCCCGGGTCAACGAAAATTCACATCAGGAGCAATCACATGCTGCGCTATAGTGCTCATCTGTAGTTTGCAGATCCCGATTTAGCGCTGTTGATATTTATCATTTAAGTAAATTAATTTACTATAAATAAAAACATTCTCCAACGCCAAACACCTGCTCGCGGGTGATGGCAATAACCAGACAACGACATGCCCGACCGCATCGAGCACGCCCAGAACAGCAGCAAGCCCCGCACCGCCCATTGGCAACACTGCCAATGAGTTCCCGCCTGAGTCGCGCAATCGAACTCAAGGGCATGGAGGTCGCCGCGGTTGATCTCGGCTCCAACAGCTTCCACATGATGGTGGCCCGCACCAACGGATCCGAGCTGCAGGTGATTGATCGCCTGCGTGAACCGGTTCGCCTCGCCGCCGGACTCGACTCCGACAAACGCCTGCACCCGGAAGCCCAGGCCCGCGCACTCACCTGCCTGCAGCGCTTTGGGCAACGCCTGCGCGGCTTGCCGCAGCAACAGGTGCGCGTGGTCGGCACCAACACGATGCGGCGCATGCGGCGCAGCGAGGATTTCCTCGCGGCGGCGGAAATGGCCCTGGGTCACGAGATCGAAATCATCGCCGGCGCCGAAGAAGCACGTCTGGTCTATGGCGGCGTCACCCACGGCATGGGCCGCACCAAGCCGCGACGCCTGGTGGTCGACATCGGCGGCGGCAGCACCGAAATCATCATCGGCCGCGGCCCCAACCCGGAACTGATGGAATCGGTCTCGCTCGGCTGCGTGACCCACCATCAGCTTTTCTTTGAAGACGGCGACATTACCCGCGCGCAGTTCCGCAAGGCGCGCCTCGCCGCGCGCGTGCAGCTTGAATTCCTCGAACGCCGCTATCGCAAGGCCGGTTGGGATGTTGCCATCGGCGCCTCCGGCACCGTGCGTGGTGTCTGGCGCGTAATGATGGCCAACGGCTGGTGCGAGAACCAGATCACCCGTGAAGGCCTGGAAAAAGTCATTGAACTGGTGCTGTCGCGCGGTCACGTCAACAAGATCGATTTCCCCGCGCTGCGTGAAGACCGCCGCCCGGTCTTTGCTGGTGGGCTCGCGGCACTGGCCGGTGTGTTCGATGCGCTCGACCTGCAGAAGATGGAAACCTCCGAGCGCGCCCTGCGCGAAGGTTTGATCTACGACCTGCTCGGCCGTCTCTCCAACCACGACGTCCGCGATGAGTCGGTCAACACGATGGCCGAGCGCTATGCCGTCGATCTCAAGCACGCCGAATCGGTGGAACGCACCGCGCTGAAAATCCTCGACCAGGTTGGCAAGAGCTGGAGCCTGGAGCCGAAGTTCTCGGCGATGTTCCTCGGCTGGGCCGCACGCCTGCACGAAATCGGCCTGGTGATTTCGCACTCCTCGTATCACAAGCACGGCGAATACATCATCAAGAACTGCGACCTGCAGGGCTTCTCGCAGACCGATCAGAAACTGCTGGCGACGCTGGTGCGAGCCCACCGCAGCAAACTGTCGCTGATGACTTTTGATGACCTGCCCAGCATGTGGGTCGAACCGATGCGGCGCCTCGCCATGATCCTGCGCCTCGCCGTATTGCTGCATCGCTCGCGCGAGCCGGAACTGCGCTTGCCGATCAAGGTCACCGCCAATCGCCGCGCCCTCGATCTCGCCTTCACGCAGAAAACCTGGCTGACACGGCATCCGCTGACGCAAGCCGATCTTGAGCGTGAAGCCGAGTATCTGAAGATTGTTGGAGTGCGACTGAAAGTCCTGTGATGCGCGCCCTGGCCTGCCTTGTCCTGCTGATGTTTGTGCAATCCGCTTTTGCAGAAGGCGGCAAGCTGTACAAGTATGTGGACGCCAACGGCATGGTGCACTTCACCGACCAGCCGCCGAGCAGAGGCGCCAAACCATTGGTGCTGGACGGAACCCGGCCCGCCATCGCCAAGAAAAGATGGGACGACGCCGCTGCCATCGAGATTGTCCGCAAAGCCACGCGCTTTGCCGTGCATTGGACCCTGCCCAGTCCCGGGCAAACCTATGCCTCGGCGGAAGAAGGGCTGCTGGTCGTGGTCAGCGTCATGCCCGGGCTGGCCAAGGGCCTGGGGATCAATTTTGAAGTAGACGGCAAAACCCAAAGCAAGAGCCCGATTAACGACATCAAGACCACCTTGCACGGTATTGGTGCAGGCAAACATGAGCTGGTCGCCATCCTGCTGAGCCGCAATGGCAGTGAACTGGCGCGCTCCACACCGATCAGCATTGAAATAAAGCCGACCCTGGCCAAGAAGTGATGCACCATTTTGGTGCTTATTTGCGGGATTTGCGCTAGCCTTTACCCAAATCTGATGGCCCGCTTCTTGCGACCCGCAGCACATGCTCACTTCATCACGTCGCCGCACACGCCCGGATGCCGTCCTCGACGGCATGACGACGGCCGTCATCTGTCTCGACCAGAAGCTCCGTATCACCGCCCTCAACTCGGCCTGCGAAAGCCTGTTTGGCATTAGCCGCCGCCATGCACTGGACGCCCCCTTATCGGAAGGCATCCCGCATTTCTCCAGCCACGAATCACGGCTGCGCGGCGCACTCGATGCCGGCGCCGGCTTCATCGACCGCGAACTAAAACTGCAGCGCGTCGGCGAACAGGTCATCACCGTCGACTGCACCGTCACGCCGATCCTGGTCGACAACATGCACGGCCTGCTGATGGAAGTGCTGCCACTGGATCGTCACCTGCGCATCTCGCGCGATGAACTGTTGCTGGCGCAGCACCAGGCCAGCCGCGAGCTGATCCGCGGCCTTGCCCATGAAATCAAGAACCCGCTCGGCGGCATCCGCGGTGCGGCGCAATTGCTGGAACGCGAATTCCCGGATTCCGAACATCGCGAATACACCCGCGTGATCATCCGCGAGGTGGACCGCTTGCAGAACCTGGTCAATCGCATGCTCGGCCCCAATCGCGTGCCGCAGAAAACTTCGCTGAACATTCACGAAGTGCTGGAGCATGTGCGCCAGCTGGTTCAGGCCGAAGGGCCGGATGCGGTACATTTCCTGCGCGACTACGATCCCTCCATTCCTGACATCGTGGTGGACCGCGAGCAGATGATCCAGTCTGTGCTCAACATCGTGCGCAATGCCCTGCAGGCGGTGGTCAAGGAAGGCAGCATCACGCTGCGCACGCGCACCAAGCGCCAGCTGACGATTGGCGGCACGCGCCACAAGCTGGTGATCCAGATCGATATCGAAGATGACGGCCCCGGCATTCCAGCGCCGATGATGGAAAAAATCTTCTATCCGATGATCACCACGCGGGCAGAAGGCACCGGACTTGGCCTGCCTATTGCTCAGTATCTAATTCACAGCCACGGCGGTCTCATCGAATGTCGTTCGCGACCGGGATGCACCGTGTTCTCCATTTATCTGCCTCTGGAACTGCAATGAGCCTCACGGTCTGGGTTGTGGACGATGACGAATCGATCCGCTGGGTGCTGGACAAGTCCCTTACACGCGAGGGCATGAAGGTTCAAACCTTTCCGGGTTCGGCTGAATTGCTCGATGCGCTGGACAGCGGCAAGCCCGACGTCCTGTTGTCGGACATCCGCATGCCCGGCCTCAACGGGCTCGATCTGATGGAGCGCGTGCGCGCGTCCAAGCCCGAGCTTCCCGTGATCATCATGACCGCGCATTCGGATCTCGATGCCGCGGTCGCTGCCTACAAGGGCGGCGCGTTTGAATATCTGCCCAAGCCCTTCGACGTCGACAATGTCGCCGCGCTGGTGCGTCGCGCCGCGCAGAAGCAGGTCAAGAACGACGTCGATGGCATCGACATGAACGGCGCCGCCATCATCGGCGAAGCGCCGGCGATGCAGGACGTGTTCCGCGCGATTGGTCGTCTGTCGCAATCGCAGATCACCGTCCTCATCACCGGCGAATCCGGCACCGGCAAAGAGCTGGTCGCACGCGCACTGCATGTGAACAGCCCGCGCGCGCAAAAACCATTTCTTGCGATCAACACCGCCGCCATCCCCAAGGATCTGATGGAGAGCGAGTTCTTCGGTCACGAGCGCGGCGCGTTTACCGGCGCCGCCACGCAACGCAAAGGCCGCTTTGAACAGGCCGATGGCGGCACGCTGTTCCTCGACGAAATCGGCGACATGCCAGCTGATCTGCAAACCCGCCTGCTGCGCGTGCTGCAGGACGGCCAGTTCTATCGCGTCGGTGGCGTCTCGCCGATCAAGGTCGATGTGCGCGTGGTTGCGGCAACCCACCAGGCGCTTGAAACACTGGTGAAGGAAGGCCGCTTCCGCGAAGATCTCTATCACCGCATCAACGTCATCCGCGTGCGCGTGCCGCCGCTGCGCGAACGCAGTCAGGACATTCCGCTGCTGATGCGTCACTTCCTCGCGCGCGCTGCGCTGGAAATGAAAACGGAACCCAAGCGCCTGCAACCCGAAGTGCTGGCACTGCTGCAGAATTTCGATTGGCCCGGCAACGTGCGCCAGATGGAAAACACCTGCCGCTGGCTCACCGTGATGGCGCCGGGACAAGACATTCATCTGCAGGACTTGCCACCTGAACTGCTGCAACCCGCGCCTGCCGGGACCGCCACGGCAGCCATTGCGACGCCTGTAGCTGTGGCACCTGCAACCGAGCTGGTTCGCCCTGCATCGCCGCTGACAGCACCTGCTGCAGTTGCGCCGGTTTCAGGCTCCTGGGATCAGCTGCTCTCACAGTGGGCGACCAACGAACTCGCGGCCGGCACGGATGACCTGCTCGGCATTGCCACGCCCGCATTTGAGCGCGTGATGATTGAGGTTGCGCTCAAAGCTTGCGATGGCCAGCGGCAGGAAGCGGCTCGCAGACTCGGCTGGGGGCGCAACACCCTCACGCGCAAGATCAAAGAACTGGGCATGCCGGATTGATGCCCTGGCCCTGGCGCGGAGAATCTCCGCGCCAGGGCCTGCCATTACCCCTCTTGTCCGAACATGTCCTTGAAGCTGGCGTAATTCGCGGCGAACAGGATCGGCAGCACGATCAGGAGACCCAGTCCGAATGGCAACGCGCCGATGAGCAACATCGCGATCGCGATCAGGCCCGTCACCAGCAGCGGCAACCAGTTGCGCCAGCACGCAGCAAAGCTCTGCTTCATCGCCGCGCCAGCCGACTGATTGGCAAAGAAGACCAATCCGGGGGCATAGAGATAGGCCGAGAGCAGCAGCGCGAACAAGGCGACCACCAGTAGCACCAGCAAGAGCAGTGGGAACAGTCCACCAGAAGCCAATGCAGACACCATCTGCTCTGGACTGCCCGTGTGCGACAAGACGGCGCTGCCCAGCAGGCTGAACACGATCACCCCGCCAACACCGATCACGACCAGAAGCAATACGAAATAGAGCAGGGCCAACACCACCAAGGCACCGAGCCTGTCCTTGAATCCGGCGAGGAGCGCACCGAGATCGGCCTTGCCCTCCATCGAAATGCCATGCGCGAAGGCCAGCATGCCGACGGCAAGTGATGGGCCCAGCAACATGCTGGCCACGCTGCCGAGTACCGGGATCAGGCTAAACAGGATCTGAACGCCCAACCAGATCAGCAGCGCCACGATCCACATGGCTGGCGACGCTTTGAACAGGTCCCAGCCTTCACCGATCCAGCTGGCACCGCGGCTCCCAGCCAGGCTCGCGGCAGGAACCGTAAAGTGAAAATTCTGCTCGGGCAGCACGTCATACGCGTGATCCGAATCACTGGAGAAAGGCGGCGGGCCAGGCAGCGATGCGGCATCAGCCGAAAATGAGACGCCAGTGCCCTGGAGTACCTGCTCCGCGTTCTGCCAGTCGCTGAGTCCTTCACGCCACATCAGCGTGTCACGCTGGATCATTCCACGACTGCACTGGCCCTGGATTTCCTCAAGCGTGAAGGGCCCGGTTTGCGCACCATTGGCCGCTACAAAATAGGTCGTCATCAAATCTCTCCTCGGAGGTCTGTGCCGAGTATAGAGCCAAGCGGGCCTGTGGCCCTATGAATCACAACCCTTGCAACATCTAGGCAGGCACGCTGTAGAACAGCAGCACCGCGGCAAGCGCCTCGATCCCGCCAAAAAACCACGGCCACCGACCGGGTCGCTCGACGACAGCGCTGATCACGCGGCCACCCGCCATGCCGGCGAGCGTGAAAGCCACGCAGAGGACAATGCCATCGTGCAGCTGTGCATTTCGCGTCGCGAGCAACAACGCGGCAGCGACGGCGATACCGAAGCCGCCGTACACCGCGCGGGTTTCGTTGCGTCCATCCACCGACTCGATGCGCACATCAAAAAAACGGCCGATCCTTGCCGGCCACAGCAGGGCATAGAAGCCCATGCCGGCAAAGCCCGCGGCAATGGCGTAGATGACCATGTTCATCTGTGTCTCCCTAGGTTCTGGGCGCGTTGGCCGCGAGCTGCCGCAGCAGCGCGTCGGTGGCGGCATCGGCAGGGAAGAAATGTTCCACGCGCAGTTCGTCGGTGGTGACGTCCTGCGGAGTGCCGAAGGTGGTAAGTGTCGTGAACAGTTTCAGCGTGATGCCGCCGATCAATATCTCGGTGGGCATCACCGGCGGCAGCTGCGCATGCAGGTCCACGCTGCGCCAGCGTGACGGGATGCCTGGGTAGCGCAGCACCTCGTCGAGCACTTCCTGCACGGCGGGATGCTCCAGCGCTTCGCGCGCAATGCGTGCCAGCATCAGCGGCGCGATCTCAGCCAGGTTGCGGATATAAGGCTGCAAGCCTTCTGGATGCAAGGTGAGCTTGAGCACGTTACGCGGGCCATCGCCGCAAACACGGCGCCACACCGTGTCGGGATCACCCAGCGCGCTGAACATGCGCAGCAGTGCATCGTTGGCCATGAACTGGTTCCAGGCGCGATCCACCACCACAGCGGGAAACGGCTCGTGATGCTTGAGCATCAACTCCAGCGCCTCGCGCACCGGCTGCATGTCGGCAGCAGCAAGCGCGCGTTGTGCATACACGCCAACGAAACCGGCGGCCTGCAACAGGCGGTTGCACTCGCGCAACGGCAAGTCGAGAGTCTGGGCCAGTTGCAGCACCATTTCACGACTGGGCTGCGCGCGGCCGGACTCGAGGAAGCTCAGGTGACGCTGCGAGACCTCGGCGTCGACCGCGAGATCGAGTTGCGACAGCTTGCGCGCGCGGCGGCAGTCGCGCAGCGCGACACCGAAGGAGGGAGCATCAGAGCCATGGGTTTGCATGGCCGCATTCTGGCAAGCCGCGAGCGGCACTGCCATTACCTGCCACGTAATTGAGGCGCCGCTGCCCGCCGCGCAAAGTCGGCGCACACCCACAAAACGGAGTTGCCCATGATCCGCTTCGCACTGCTTGTCCTGATCGCCGCCTTTGGCGCACTCACCCTCCTGGCCGTAGAACAGCACGGCTACTGGGGCATCATCAGCTATCACCTTCCGAACAGCGCCGGCTGGCAGGTTGGCGTCGACCTGGTCATCGCCTGCACGCTGGCGATGGTCTGGATGTTCGCCGACGCGCGCAAGACCGGCCGCAACGTCTGGCCGTATCTGGCGCTCACGCTGGTGCTGGGCTCGTTCGGCCCGCTGCTCTATCTGCTGCTGCGTGACTGGAACGCGAACAACGCCCGCGCAGCCGTCGGCGGCCTGCACACGCACGGATAAGTCATACGCGGCAGCTGGGAGCGGGCCGTAGCGGTCCGCTCCTGCCTTTAAACCGTTTTAGGTATCTGACGTCATCAAGCCGATGGGCGGATCAATTGTGACCGCCGTCTAGTCGCGAATCCCGCGGCTGATTTACTTTACAGAATCAATCACTGGCAAGGACGCCCCACGATCCGGGGTGATCATGTCCAGCGTCCTGTCTTCGCTAT
>Ga0116227_10000543_pt1 | contig 74569 bp, 54 predicted proteins | sample S1TSphgellanicum_FD_89693 | JGI IMG/M metagenome (GOLD analysis project Ga0116227, IMG submission 89693) | Host-associated microbial communities from peat moss isolated from Minnesota, USA - S1T2_Fb - Sphagnum magellanicum MG | ecosystem: Host-associated > Plants > Peat moss > Unclassified... | reverse complement strand
TTTTTTTTTTTTTTTTTTTTTTTTTTTTTTTCCCCCCCCCCCCCCCCCAAACTTTCATGGGTCAATGGTTTGTTGTAGCCTTGCAATTACATGACCTTTGGCTTTTTGTGAAACCATTTTCCTTGCCCTAACTAGTTTTTAAACCTATGATGTAAACCTTAGGTTGTCCTCTTTAAACCTTAGCAGATGGGCTTTAAATCTTAAAACATTGTGAAATGTGTCCCTTGCTTCTTTTACTATAACTTCAAACCAATGATTGTTAAAATATATTTGTTGACATTTTTCTAATAGCCTTTTATTGTTTATTATAAAATAGTTGTTTCTTATATTTTATTATTTGTGGTTGGAACATAATTGAATGTGAACACGAATCTAATGTTTTTGTGTTTAAAGGGTTTATCTCCATGGTGTGGCTTTAGAATCTCATCTTTCATGCTTTGAAATTCCAAAGCATGCATGATAAACATGATTATGTTTTATACGTGTGTTGAATTTGGGTCCTTGTAGTTTACACATGAATATTCTTAAATTTATGTGCATTTTCATTTGTGTGGCTTAATTAGCTTTGATAACATTGGACACTAATCTAGTAGGCCAGGACAACTCCATCCTTAGGCCACATTATTAACTTTCATCAATTGTTCCATTAGATACAACATTATCTTCACTAAAATGTTAATAAGTCCTATTATGTATCCATCACTTTGTAGTCTTGTCTTATGATCCATGACCTTAGGATAAAAAAACCAGATTCATGTTATTTTAAACTTGTTCATGATGTTTTTTTTATATTGCTTAATCTAAACCCTTGTCCACTGAACCAACAAGTGGTGTTTCTTTGGTCCACAATGATTTTAAAAACATATTGGCATTGTTTCTTTTTTTCCTAGAAGTAATTTTGAAAGGTTTGAAACAACCCACATCTAAAGCTCATAAGGCATGGGAAGTGTGAGAAAGTAAGGTGACCATATCCAATGCAAGTTATGGTGTTTATTTTATGGCTTATAACTTAACATGTGAACCATGTTCATCTAAAACCAATAGGGGTATAGTCACAATCCAACAAGCAAACAAGGGCATCGAATTGAAAAGAAAAATAATCAAAATAGGATAAATATTTATGTTTTGTAATTTAAAGCCATGGCAATCATGGCAAGTTATTTGTTTTTCACTCATATAAATGTCAAGGAATTCAAACCAAAAATCCATTTGATAAAATTTTAAGTTCAAATTTTGATTTAGGACTTCAAAAAATGAACAACAACACATTAAATAAAAGTCAATTTTACAAAGGACTATAAAAAAGATTCATATGATAAAAACACATTTGATGGGGAAAAAATTAAAATGACAAAGACTTATTAATCACATTAAAAAACCACTCATACCTTAAAATAGGTGGAATTCTAAAACTTTAAAAATTGAAAGAACTTTTCAAAATTGATCTAGAATTTTAGAACAAAAGTCCTTTGCCACACATAAATGGGGTAAAATGTACATGATGTGTTAAGAAAAAATGTAGTTTATTATATGAGAAAACATAAAAATGTAAAAATAAAATAAAATCTGATTATGATTTGAAATTATTATCATTTTGAAAAACAAAACATTGAATTTGCAAAGAATTAAGACACTTTCAAAAATTCATATTTATTCAAAAATGATGATGAAAAAGACATGTCATGTACTTGGACAATTATAAGCATTCATTATAACAAGTTGCAAAAATAATTGTTTTGAAATTCATTCATATGAAAAAAAAATTGAAAAAAAAGACATACATTCTTTTTTTTAAGTAATCATGTTGGTTCATTGTATCCCATTTGCACCCACAAATGTTGATTTTATGAAAAGATGCCCCTTGGAATTAACCTCTTAAAAAATGAAAAGAATTCCTTGAATAGGATAGATGTCATCCATATTTTTGTTTGCGTTACCATGTGTGTCCTTGGTTTGCAATGTTTAATGTAATCTTCCTTATAAATCCATCCTTTCACTCCTATATATATATAATCCAAGTACAAAACTCCCCACTATATTCTCAACACAATTTATTGTTAACCATCCCCTAAATTTGGGAATGATGTTATAAACCTACTGTGATCATTTTCTTCTCAAAATTTTAGCCTTAAACTATCATCTGACATGAGTCCTTGTTTTGTCTAATTCTGGATGTGATCAACATTATACTTATGTTTAGTGTAAATTGTTTAAATGTTTTGGTAAAATGAGTTACATGACTACCTTGCCAAACCTTGTGCATTACATATTTCAATAATTCCTTCCAAAAGGTAAATACTAAGCTCTAGATGTCAATGCTTAAATTAATACCACTAATTATTCTTAAGTAATCCATTTTTGAAGGGGGTAGGTTTAATTTGAATAAATTTTATTGCCTTTGTTTTTAGTTGTTACAAGGTATGGAAAATCTTAAATCATGTATACGAAAACCCAATTCAAGAATTTTATATCTTCCACATTCGCTAAAATACCTTGTGGGCCTACCTTCCTTGACCCATGATTATTATCACATTTGCATCAAGATGGAATGTCTGTGTCCAAATGCATCCATCATTCAAAAAATTTAGTTACCATTCAACACACCACAATCATCGAATGGTGATTGAAATCTTTTAGTTGCCGAAAAAGGTGTAGGTGTATGTTATCATTTTGGAAAAACAACCCCCTCTTTCCCTTATGGGCAACCGAAAAAATTTGGTTGCCATTTGATGGTGTGGGTGTGTCAGATGGCAACTAAAATTCTTTGGTCACCATTCAATGGTGGGGGTATGTCGGATAGTGACCAATTTTTTTCAATCACCATCCCACAAACCCCCTTATTCGATGATGACCATTTTTTTCCAAAAGGATGGAACTAGCTAACTTTTTGTGGCAATTAAATTTTTTTGATTGCCACAATCATTATGCGGAAGGTGACCAAATGTCTTCCATCACCATCTGACACGCCCCCACCATTAAAAGGCAACTAAAATTTTTCGATCGCCCAAAAGGGAAAGCAAGGGTTGTTTTTCCAAAATGATAGTACATACCCACACCCCTTTCGGTGACTGAATATTTTCAATTGCCATTCGATAGTAGGGGGTGTGTCGGATGGTGATTGAAAAATTTGGGCGTCATTCGAGAGATTGCCACTGTCCAATGGTGACTAAATACTTTTGGTCACCAAAAAAAGGGGGCATGTCATATGTTTTTTAAAACCTTCGATGATGTGTCATATGTTTCTAAAAGCCCTAATTGAGGCTTTCCAAAAACATATGACATGCCCCTTTCTGTGGCGACTAAAAAGTTTTGATCACCACAGGGAAAGGTAACTAAAAAAATTCGATCGTTGCACTATTCAGAACTAAAAATTATTTGGTTTCCATAAAGGGGGCCAATTAAATTTCTTTAGTCACACGTCCTTGTGGTAATTGAAAACTTTTCAGTCACCATAGGGGGTGATTAAATTGGACAAGATGTGGCAACCAAAAAATTTTGATCGCCATCCTATTGTTACTATTTTTTGAATGGTGATTGAATTGTTTCAATCACCACAAAAGGAGGTTGTCATATATTTTTGGAAAGCTCTTGTCGAAAATTGTTGAAAAGTTCTAAAAGAAACCTATTGCATGCCCCTTTTTCTAATAATTAAAAAAACTTTGGTTGCCATTCGAGAAATTGTGATGGTTGGATGATGACCATATTTTTTTAAGTCATTTGTCCTTATGGGGGACTAAAACAAGCAGAAATGAGTTTATCATATTCTTCCTTTTTTGGTCTCCATCCAATGGCAACAATCGAATTTGATGGTGAAGACCGAATCTATTTTGTTTGCCATCCAATGGTGGTAATTGAATTTGGTGGCAACTGATGGATCACCATTTAATGGGGCCAAACAAATTCAATTGGTGCAAACAAATTTAGTTACCATTTGGTGAAAACCTTTCTTTTTGTTTTCTTTTTTCTTCCCCTCCATTTGGGTTTTTTTCCCTTGTTCTTTAGTTTTTTGTCCCCCTCATTTTGCTTGTTTTCTTGTTTCTTTTGTCGCCATTCGCCTTTTTCCCCCTTTTTTTCCTATATGCCCTCACTTTTTATTCTTTATTCTTTCATCCCCTTCTCATTTTTTTTAATCCTTCTTTGTTTACTAACCCCCTTTTGTTTTGTTTTCCTTTTTCTTTCGTTTCCCCCCTATGTTTTTCCCTTCTCTTTTTGTTCCCACCCCCCAATTTTCCCTCTTTCTTCTTCATGCCCTTTCTATTCTCCTTTTGTTTAGTCTTGCCAATATTTTCCCCTTGTCCTTATTATCTTTTTCTTTTTTTCTTTTTTTCCACTTTTCGTTTTTTTCCCCTCCCCTTGTTCATATTATCATTTCATGCCCTTCCTTCCCATGCTTTTATGGGCGATTGAAACAATTCGGTCGTCATCAGATGCTGGGGGTGTATCTGATGGCGATCGAAAAATTTAGTGTCCATCCAACATATTCACACCGTTGGATGGTGACTAAAATTCTTTGGTCACCCAAAAGGTAAAGTGGGGGATGATTTCCCCCCCCCCCCCAAAAAAAATAGTAGCACATGTCCCACCCCTTTCAATCATCATTGGATGGTGTGGACATGTTGGATGGTGGCTAAAATTTTTCGATCACTGAAAAGGGGGGGGGGGGGCACATGTAATATCATTTTTGAAAAAAAACAAACCCCCCAATGCTCTATTGGGTGACCGAAAAAATTCAATTACCATTTGATGGTGGGGGTGTGTTGGATGGTGATTGAAAAAATTTGGTTACCATCCAACACACCCCCATTATTCGATGGTGACTGAATTTGTTTGGTTGCTAGGAAAGGGGGCATGTCATATGTTTTTGGAAAGCTCTCATCAAGGGCTAAGGGTTTTTCAAAAACATATGACACAACCCCCTTTTATGGCAACCAAAAAATTTTGGTTGCCACATAAAAGGGCGACCAAATTTGTTTTGATCACCATAGGGTTGACAACTAATTTTTTTCAATTGCCACAAGATTGATGATTGAAATCCATTTTTGATCGCCATTTGTAAGGGAGGCTATTTGAATGTTAATGAAGTTTATTACATCCATCCCAACAGATGTGTCAAAATGAATGCCAATGTGACACGTAACACAAAATGGCCATGTCGCATCAATTTTAACAACCCTGCCTTGACCTTGTCTAGCCATTCAAATGATTTAAAAGAAAGGTTAATAATATGTGCCAAAACCTGTTAGTTGTTTTCCTGAAAGAGGTTTGACCTCTTTTTACTATATCCATTACTTCTTTTAAAACTTCATTTCTCCATCTTTTTTGTTGGGTTAAGGCAATAAACTTATTTGTTTTTTTTTATTTGTATGTTTTCCTTATATGTTGTTGTTTACTCCTACAATCCACTTCATTGCCTACAAGGTATATTAGACATCATGGTAGCCTCCTATTTTTTAGCCCTAACTTCCAACAACTTGGTAGTGTTTGGTAATTGGGACCTACAAGAGGTATGAAGTTCAACCTTTTATAATTGTTTGAGACTTCAAAAAATGTTTTAATTTTGGATAATTGAGGAATGTTGGGTGAAAGCACATTAAAGGTGAACCACTTGCCACATTTATTAAAAAATGATCATGTATAATGAATATAATAATATGCAATAAACTAAAATTTTGATGGCATCCTTTGGCTATTTTAAACAAAAGCAAAAACCTTTGGAATTTGCATCACAACATTTTGAAACTCAAAGTTCATTTTGAATCAAAATTAATTTTGATCCAATGGTTAGATGAAGAATATTGGATAAAATTACTGTACATAAAATATATAACTTACAATTTTTTTATGGCCATAGGACCCCATGTTTATAGTTCATGAAACAAAAGAAAAATGAAAAAATAATACAATGCACATGTATAAAATATCCTCCTCTTTGATATGGCAGTGGTTGTTTTTCTTTTTAAAATATATTATTATGCATTTATTGCTCAAAAATATTTTTGAATGAAATTTCATTCTAAAACTTTAAATTTCTAAATGGTCCTAGATTTTATTGATGTATATCAATAACATACACCATAAAAAAAATCACCTAAGAATTCCATTCACAACCTAATTTTGAAGCATATATGCAATTTTTTCAAACTTTGTGACATGTATTTTTTTGTTACAAATTTATTCCATACGTTCAAGTTTTTTATTTTTTGTTGGAATTAAATTTTTTTATTATATTAATTTTAAAGTTTATCAAATATACTTTAAATGAAAAATTATAATTCAAGATGTGATGTCCATGCATTACCAAAAACATAATTGCAAAAAGATTATACTTGTGACTGCAATTTCTAGGGGGTTTAATGTGCTTTCAACCTCCTTGACTCTCTACAGCTTTGGAAACATTACCATGTTCACACCATGAAAAGTTGTTACCAAAATGTTACCATGCTCATAGATAGAAATAATCATTACATTGAAGTTTGGGAAATCATACCACATTAAATTAACATATTTAGTTGGTGTGTGTGCTATAAGTGTGAAACTCAAACTTTGGTTGTTTACAATACAAAAAAACATGCATGTTGTTGGTAGGAGGTCCATAATCCACAAATGTTAGTCTAAAGGTGGAGTTTATAGGTGATAAGCAAAAATAAACAACATTGCATGAGAAACGAGTGAGAAGGATGATGGATCTCTTAAAAAAGGATTGAAAGACAAATGCACAAACACTTTATCTAGGTTTACAAATTAGTGATTGAAGTTTTGATGTGCTTCACAACTCTTCAAGATGACCAAAGGCAACAATTTTGACGTTCTTTTCAACTTTTGAACAAAAGCACAAAATACAAACACTTTTAACCCCAAAAAAATTGAACATTAGTTTTAAACAAAAGTAAAAACTTGATATTCATGCTCTCTATAAAAAATACCTCACGATCACCTTCCAAAAAACAATAAACACACCTCAATGCTTTCAATTACAATGAAAAAAAGTAAAAAGCTACAAAAAAATGTTGTACAACTTTGCAAAACTAGAAATTTAATGTAGGGTCTTAGTAGAGTTCAAAAGAAAAAATAAAGGGAATATAAAAGTTGTTTTTTTAGTGCTTCACTCCACTTCCACAAGCCATAGTTGTTTAACTTGATCGTTCAACGAAGTCTTACATCAATGTGTGCTATAGAAATGAAACACCTCCTTGTCAAATATGTTATAATAAAAGTTGGTGGCCATACAGATCTTTACATTCAACAAACAAATTGGCAACACACAGAACAATTGCAAAACTTAGATTTTAGATACAATTTAAGTTGTTTGAAGTGGGCCAAAAATTTTGGTTCCCGATGTTTTTTCTTGGCTTGTATGTTTTAATTTTTTACTAGAACCTTAAGCCTTGACCCAAATGAGTAAATGCCTAAAGTAATTTTTAAAGTATGAGGGTAAAAACATAATTAGGTGGATAAATTTTGGAATTTTTTAAAGATTGTAGATGAATTTAAAATGTAAAATCATATTGAACATTAACACTGTTAAATTTTATTATTATCCATGTTGCAATAAAATTTAGTGGGGTTCATATTAAAAATTATGAATGAATTTTAAGAAAAGAATGGATGCATAACAGAATTTTGAAATGATGGCATTATGTCTATCATGAATAGAAAATGAAAATGTGAATTCAAAAAAGTCATAATTGTGTCAAAAATGTTTTTAAAAAATAGTCCACCATCAAACGGGAATTCAAGATTAAAATGCATTGCATTTTTCCCAATATAAAAAATTGTCATTTGAATTTTTTAAAATGTTATGATTTTTGTCTTTTTTTCATTTTTTTTCATTTCATATTGAAATTTCCAAGCTTTCACATGATTTTTGACTAACCACATGTCTAGGAATATCTATGGGTGGTTTACTAATATTTGTTACTAAATGCATAAGGAATAATTATAAGATTTATATTTGATAATTATTATAATTACAAGAATGGTAACTAATGTAAGATGTGAAGTCTTCAAAGTGTTAAAATGATTCACCAAACCATGCTTTTACCCAAGACTAGGTTTTTGTTAAAGAAGCACAACTATTTTTAATGTTGAATTGAATACTAATATTCACATATGATTTTTTCATTATTGAATATGAGGGTGGGTACAAGTACCATAATATATATATTAAGGTTTCCAAATACACCCATGGGGCGAATGTTTTAAATTTTTTGTATCTAACTACCATAGTACATGAACAATTTTGGCAAAAATTAAATTAAATATCTTCTTGCCAAATGTTTGAAGAGATATTTATTACTTGTGTTGATTTTTTTTATAAAATTAAGAATATGCAAGTTTTCCACTATTGGGTTTGAATTGCAGACCTTAAAAGTTCAATAACTTAAGACTGAGACTGTCTAGACACACTAGATTGTCCCATAAGCATAACATGAATGCGTTTATTATTTTATATAACCATTACATGCAAAAAATTTCAGAATAAAAAAATCAAGCATCAAAGTTAAATTTTAATTGTTTGGTAGTTTGTTGCTGAATTCAATTAGGGAGTACGTTATTACATACCTATATACCCAACTAGATACACAACCAAATGCATGACATGAACTAGATACTTGCCCCACAATAATTACGTGCAAGCCACATTCAAACGAAATAAACATTTACATTTATTTTAATATATGCATGAAACATGACCAAATATAGTAAGATAAGATTTTCATGGGCATGTTCCATGTTTAGTTATAATGTTGTTGTGAGTGTGTGGAAGAAATGGTGGTTAATGTATTTGTTTTGCCTTAGTGAAATATGAATTAGTGTTGGTTGGTTCTGGTTTTAGGATGGGTATGGTTCTAGTTTATTAAATAGTTGGGGGATGCATGCAAAAGTTCAATTTTTTTCCCCAATGAGTCACTTTGATTGGCCCATCACACAAAAATACTTGAAACCTTAAACACCCTTTAAATGTAAGTTTTCATTTCCAAGATAGAGGTAATTTTTTTCTTTGATGAAAAAAAAAACTTTATGCAAGTGAGACAACAAGGAGTTCAAATTTGAGCCTTTTTGAGGGGGAGGGGATGGTGGAGAAGGAAGAAGCATTAGAGTTTAAGTGGGGTGAGGTAGGGAGGGGATGAAGGAGGTAATATGCCCTTTTGTGTGAGTTCAATTTGTGTGAGTTGGGCCTTGCATCGAGACCACCATGGTGGGGCATTGTGACAACATGGGAGGTTATGCCAAGTTGGCATACTAGAGTTCAACTCCTTAGTTTGGCTCAAGGTCACAGCTGAAGGGTTCCAAGACTAACTTGGGACAAGCTAGGCTTGTTTTGAGACAAATGAAAGTTTATTCTTGGGGCAACATAGTGTTGTTTCAGGGTGACACTTGGTGTCGTCCCAAATTACCCTTTGGGGCATTTTGATGATGTCTTTGGGCAACATTGCCTTGCATTTCCCTTCAGGACAACCTAATTGTTGTCCCAAAGACTGCTTAATGTTCTGCTGGGAGATCACTTGGTGTTGTCCCTTAGGAACCTAGATGACTTAGAGTCATCCTAGGAATGACAACTATGAAGGTTTCATTCAAGGTGGAACTTCCTAGGATTTCATTGTTGTAATAAATATAAGTAGGAAAAAGGAAAAGAAATTAGAAATAGTCCTCTTTGGATTTCACGGTTGTTCTTGTAACCAGGAGATATACGCAAAAAGAAAAATAAATAAAATAGAAGGAACTTTCTTTGGAATTGTTCAATTTTGAATATATGAAAAAGGATTTTTGGGTGGAATTAAGACCCCTCTTAACAGGGCCTTAATACTCATAGGTTAGTTCAAAGGCTAGGTCTAGTTTTACGTAGACCCATTGAAATAGGTTCTTAGGCAAGTCTTGCTCCATGTAGGCCCACTGGGGCCAGTTCTAAGTTGAGTCTTACTCGTGTAAACTTGATGACAAGGTTCTTAAGTTGGTTTGATTGAAAACCCAAATTTTACCATTGTGCATGGACATATTTTTTACTGACATATACCCATGGGATATATGACAAAACACAACTTCTTTTGTCAAATTTTATATACCTTAAACTTGTACACACCCTTTTTTCATGTTCAAGGATTTTATTGAACATGAAACCTATTCATACCAATTTTGCACATGTAAGAGTTATGCATATCCAAATACAAGTATAATTGGGAGTTGAGGTAAATAAGGCTAAGGTAAATAGGATTTATACTTGTTTAACCTATCTGTTAACCGGATTTAACTTGTAACCTAACTCTACCTTAACCACAATAGAGTATGTATATATGCACATAGTAAACTTCCTAAATAACTCAATCTAAAATATTAGGGCTTTGTGGTGTACCATCAACAATCATCAAGGCCTTCATATCCCATTGCCGTGAATTTGAAGGTTGTTTAACAACATTGGAACTTTAAAGCTTCCTATCAAATTATCTCATTCATCAGATAGTAAACTTGATGTAGGAGAAATGTTTCTACATCCTAAGAGTCTCCAGAAAAGAAAGGATACAACAAAATGTGGGAAAAATCCCATTGGATTTGGGGTTTTTTTAAATGTCCAAATACTTCCAAGTTCCAAAATGTAGACATTTCTCTTCATTATTTAACTTGGAAAAATTTAAATGATATATATATACCCTTTTTGAGGCAAGAAGGTATATGATGAGGGGAGCCCAGACCCAGCCCTAATTTTAAAATTTAAAAAAAAAAAATCTGGTTCCTTCCCTATGAAAAATTTGGGTGATAACATATCCTTACACTATGGGTAAATAAAAGTTTAAAACTTATATAACCTATTTGAAGGGTATATAAAAAACCATATACTCACACAACTCTGGTATGAACCACACCTGTTAAACCACATCTGGCTCTTACTTGAATTTATAAGGGGTGTGTGGGCAATGAAAATGGAAATAGTTTTTTCAATTTTAGTTTTGAGTTGAATGGGGGTTTTTTGAGAACTCTCCGAGGGTCTATTGATTGGATATCACCACATGGATTTGGGCAAGTTTTTTTTATATAATCAAATAAGTACTTGAACTCCCCAATTGTCCACATTCATGAGTGCATCAATGAGGTGGTGGGGAACTTCACTAGTGGGTTGGACAGGCTAACTCTAAAACGTAATTTATGAGCTGACCAAAGAATTCCAGCGTTGGGATTAGTTTTGCTTTTACCCCTTTGAACTTGTCTCTTCTTTTCAATTAGTTCCTCCTGTTTACATTCCCAGAAATTGTAAGGTTTTGGGTTAAGGGTTGTTCCTACCCGAAGAGCAACATTTTAACAGGAAATGTTTCTTAACTTGCTCATTGTGGGTGCCCGTATTAGGATGATCACATGAATGCCATGGCTCAGTCCTTTCTACTCCAGAGAAACTCCAGAGTCCTGAGTCCTGAGTCCTGACCCACCCACCATTGAGCAGTAGCACTTCCCAGACATGAGCAGAATGTGACTTTGTTATTTCATATTCCCTTGCTTGATTTTGACTGAATTTTTTGCCAAAGACTTGTATTAGTGTAAACTTTGAATCCCCCATGGTTGGTTTTTGTAATCCCATTTGTGGATCAGTAGATTGGGCCAGATTTTAACTAAGGCTTGAAGGCTTCAAGTGAAAGTAAGATGGGTGTGTACAGAAATGGCTTATACTATTAGAGGTTAAAGAAAGATTATGAACCTATCTGCAGTTACAAACTAGATAGTAATTATGCGATTACAGGAACTGGGAAGCATATACTCAGACCTAGCAAGGAGTTTGTCAGCTGGAATGCTGGGATCATGGAGCAGTAGCACTCCATGGAACAGACAATCCTTCTGAATTCTGAATATTAAATTGTGGGTTTTTAATTTTTCAATGCCTATTTCATCTACTACACTTGCAGCGATTTCTGCAGATATACAACCTTTGAGTTGTGTTCCAACTTTTGTGTAGGATACAAAGCCATTGACCTCCTGCTGCTGCTGCTAGTTTGGATGGTTTGGTAGACAACTTTAGATATGGTTTGGTGGAAGACAGGATGAAGAAGCTACAGAAAGTTTTCATGATCTCCAAAACTCACTCACCCATTAACCCCTTAACAACTTCAGTGCAGACCCATTCTCAATTTGGTCCAGTTCTCTGACGTTTAGACGTTAACTTTATTTGTACTCTCTGCACTCAAATAGTTGGGGGGTTGTTTATGTAAGAAGTTGAGACACTGGCCCACTATTCCCTCACAGATTTCCCATTATTCTGGTGGGTGCACCACTTGCTCAGATCTGGAGATTCTCATCCGACCTAGAAATGTCAGTCACCTTAGCTCAAAAACTGGTTTGTACACGAGCAAAAAAAAATCCGATTTGATCTCCAGTGGGTATTTACCTCTCGTTAAACTTTGCAACTGCCAAGTGTGAGTTTTTTTCATAGTGAGTTGAGTTTTGTAGTACGTAAGGTGAACATAGAAACACTTTTGCCATCATTTGATCAAATCAATTACGGTTACATAGTGGGTGATCAGAAGACATGGAAACCTACTACCCTACGGTAGTCCGCTCCATGGTTGAGTGAGAATCAAGAGACAATTTGAACTTGTCAGAACAATTGACACTTTGAAAAGAGAAAATGAAACCAATTATCATGTGTCCTTGAAGTTACCATAATACTTGCATATTGCTATGTCGTTTGCTCTCAAGGAGTTTTGAATGTGCATTTGTAACACCTAGATGGGTTATTAGGGGTAAAAGTTTGTAAATAAATAATAATGTGAGCTAGGGGTAGAATGATGGGTTAATATGAAACTAAATGATTTGACTTATAAGTTCTATCTTGAGGAACTTTGATTAGAAGCATAACCTTGAACTCATATGAATAATTTAATTAACTATATTGGGTTAGACATAACTAAAGGTGAATTATGTGAACTTGGCTAAATCCTTCGGAAGAAGATTTTAAATTCAAATAATTGAATGACTTGTTTATAAGAAAAATCATGTTTTTAAAAGGATAATATGTGTTATAATCTTAGTGGCTTGTAGTTGATGAATGGGAATGTTTAGTAGATATAGATGAATGGGATAATAATTCATCCATTCTTCCTTTTGAGTATATAAGGGGTTGAAGTGAAGCTTTGGACCCGTATTTTACTTTTCATAATTTCATATTGTTACTTTGTGTTAAGTCTAAGGATTAGTTTTTTTTGTGTAGTAAACCTATGCTAAATAGGGTTATGTGTTGTTTGGTTACAAAAGTGTTCACAAAAGCAAATTTATGTGTGTTTGATGAGCGATCCCCCATAGAACAAAATCCTTAAGCTTGTGTGACAAGCTCCCCAATGGGTCTAACCCACATAAGGACCAAGTTTTAGGCATATGGGTGATCTTTTAATAAATATGTAGGTTTCATATCTTGTATTCTTCAAGTCTTTTGTATGGTGTGTGGATGGATGTGGGACTTTAGTTGTGCAACCTACCTATGTGATAATAAGCTTCATAGATAGGTTTAACCTTGTAGGCCTAAACCCTTTGTGGGTTACACATCCACCAAATTGAAATTGTTAAAAAAAAATTTGAAATTAAGTATTGGGTTTTAGTTTAACATTAAAAATCACCAAGTGCTAAGGTAACCACATTTGATACCAGACACATGTCAATATAACCAAACTCCCCTATAATATAAACCTTAGCTAGTAAGTGGACATGCATGTGTTGTCCGACATTCAAAAAATGTTTATGACCAAACACCCAATCTTGAGAATTTATGTTTAGTTTCTTTTGCACATCTTATTAAAAAATGACTCTTTTAAAATTTGGGTGTTGATGAAGTCCAATTTTAAAAATTTCTAACCACCCTTCTATGTGACTATGTTTAATGATGGTATTTTGGGCATTGGTTTTGGGTGTGATTTGGCTCAATTTTTACAAAATTATAACAACACACGCATAGGGATTTTTTATTATGGGGTCATTTGTGCACATTTTTACAAAATTACAACAACACAAGCAAAGGCCCCATGTGGTTGTGGGGGTGGTTTGGGCTTGTTTTAAGAACTTTATAGCAACAATAGGAGCAAGAAAATGTTTCTTTATAGGGGATGGTTTGTGACATTAAAGGGCTTGCAATTGATTGTAAATGAAGCAAAATCCTAACAATCTTATAATGCCAAAAGATTATTGAGGGCAATTACACCTAACAAAACACAACCCTAAGATATTGTGATATTTGGATTCTACAAATGAACACATTTATTAACACACACATGAACATACCATATAGATTCACTTTGCATTCCCACCAAAACATCCAAACACAAGATCAAGTTATTTGGGCAAAGCTAAGATCATTGACCATAAACTTTCAATTCTAATCCTACATGTTCCTTTTCAAGTATGTCCTCCCTACCAACTTTTATAATAGATGAACTCTAATCTTTCTTAGAAATCCTAATTGCTAGTGCAATAATGTTGAAAATTATAAGAAAAGGTGAAAATTTACATGTTAAATTAATACATGTAGAAGAGAAAAATTGAGTTTGAAAATAAATAAATAAATATAGACATGGGATTTTAATGTAAAGCAAGTTTATGAGAACTTTTTTGCTTTGAAAGTAGATAAGGGATTGGGTGAAAACATAACATGATGACCCCCTTTGGAACACTTTTAGGTCTAGTATTATACTACATATAATATAATTGGTTCAAAAGTATGGTATATTTAATTTTGGGTATCAATTTTGGTTTTTGAACCCTACAATTATTATTTTCACAAAATTAATGTTATGCAACATTATTTTAAAAATAATATTGAATTTAATTATCTATATTGAAGGATCCACATGACATTTATTTATAATATACATTGGTATAATAAAATCATTGTATTGTTTTGACTACACTAACTTTAAGGCTTCATTAGTCATTAAAATTATCAAATTGAATGGAATTTTATAATATTGGGCCATCTAGCTATGCTTGTCATATTCTATGTGAGTGAATGTGATCACTTGTCAAAATTTCAATTTATCACACATTTATTGCATCTTTGCTTTAAAAACGCATTTTTTGAAATGAAAATTTTCAAATTAGTCACATGGAATCCAAATGTGGTTCAAACTATGTGAAATGATATGGTTCAATATACTTTCAACTTTCATAAAGATTAAAAATTATTTAAGTTTTTTTTTAAACATAATTTTGTTTTTAAGTACATAAGTACATTACATTCGTTTTCACAAATATATTCCAATCTCCTACTTTATAAAATGAAATGAAATAAATTTTTTTCTAATTTTTTGCCAAGGTTATATCCTAACATAATATGCAAAAAAATTGTGAAAATCTTTCAAAAGTTTGAGGTGGGATACACTCAAACATGCATATCCTTGGAAAGCAATACAATGTGATACCCCAAAGGGGGTCACCGTAATGTACTTTCACCCGATTCCAAAAATCACATTCGAAACTAGAGTAAGTAGAAAAACAAAAGTCAAGTTTAAAAGCATATTAGGATTTGCAAAATTCAAATTTAATAATGCCAAATGCATTTGAAGAGATAGGCATTGAAGTCATAGACAATTTATGTATAGAAAGATTCAAGAAATTCTTGTAGTATTATTGGTTTTAGCAATTTGTAGTTCCACATTATGGAACAAATGGTTCGAAAAGGGGTAGATGTCAACTAGCTCATATATACCATGCATTGAAATTTACACCTACATCCTACACATCAACACAAAACATCAATTTAATGTGGGAAGATTTTTCAAACTTTTATGATCTCATCTCTTCTATTGTAGATTTGGAGAATTATGCATTTTCAACATATTTTGACCTAACATTGTTTATGATTTATTAATCTATGTTTAGGAAAGAGTCCTAGGCCTTTAATAAGCCTAAAATACACAAGCCAACTTGTTAGAATTTGGGGTTAAAAGAATTGAACAAGTGATGAACATCAATGTGTTTCATAGGTGATAAAGTGGCCTAGCCAACATTCAACAAAGAGAATGTGCCCCCTCATCCTTCATCATAGACAAAAGAAACAAGGCACCAAGAGTTAATAAGATCTATGTAGTAATTAGGAGAGGTAGATGGATAGGCAAAACATTGGAAGAAGCTATGAAAGTGATTGAAGGAGGGACATGTTCATTAAGGAAGGCAATCATCTCATGGAACATGCCTCTTTCCTCCCTTTTAGACCATTTGAATGGTAACAATGTGTAGAAAACTCAAGCCAATAGGTGTACTAACAAAAAAGGAGGATGTAATAATAATTGAATAGATCTTAAATATGTAGAAATGTAAATCATCAATCACTTTACATTAGTATGAAGGTCGTTGACTCACACAAATAAGGCCTACACCATTTAGGAGTGACATATTAAGGAATAGCTTGTGGTTTTGGTTCAAACAAAAGACACCCAAAATTGAACATTTAACACCCAAAATTGAACATATAACACCCAAAACTTGAAGTTATTAGAAGACAAGGTCTAACAACTAATTCTTGCAACTTTTTTTACCTAACTTGCAAGCATTCTACACTAAACAAAATTACAACATAGATCATATTCAAGATTCAAACAAAACAAGAATTGAAATAAATAGATAGTTAGGGGTGAGGGTTTTAACAAGAAGAGGTTCCAACCACTTTTATAGTCTCATTCCCAAGTCTTAAGGATTTTAAACTATAAATTGTGTAATACATGCAATAAAAAGGGTTCTACATGGACTTAGGGTTCTACAATTTTAAAGATGAAAGAATGTAACACAATTACATCAAATTTTGCAAACCAAGAACATGTGTGGCAATGCAAAAGAAGGCTTGGATGACATGTTTCCTAGATCCAAAGATTTTTTTCCTTCTTCAAGAGGTTTGTTCTAAGTGGAATTTCTCTAATCAATCATCACCTTTTAATTTTACATAGACATGGTTTGCATGTAGCATTAAAAAAAAAAACAAACATAGAAATGGACATGGTCATCTTGCCTTTTCACACATCAAATACACTCCAACCCCTAAATTTATTTTGATTTAAGCCCTTTCAAAATGACATTTACAAAAGAAAAGGATGGGGTTATGGTCAAAAGAAAATAGAATGAACCAACCAAAATTACTCTAATTGGATGGGTTGACAAAACATTGAATCAAACACAAGTCAAGCATTAACGAAACATGAGTATGAACTTAACATGATTAGCAAAATGTCCATATTAATGAAGTTTTTGGTATGGAATATGGTGTGATGGCATTGATGTAGAAAAAAATGATTTTGAAAAATATTGATGACCAACATATTGAAATGTAACTTGCCGTGTTTTTTATAAAAAAATTTATTCATTGAAATTAATAGATTGGAGATTATCATCTTTCAAATATAAGATTTCCATATGTTATAAAGTCCAATACAAAAAAAAATAAAAATTGTTTAGCCTTGTCATATGGGTTATGCAATAAAAATACATATCTTACTTACAATGTATTTATAGTGTTATTAACAATATTTAACGTTGCAAGTATGGACTCCACATGTGTTGAAAAATGTGCCAAAAAATATTACACCATAATGCGCTTTCATCCTTATATAACTTTAGAGAATTGAATGATAAGACATCTAAACATCTAAATGATTATAAACAATAATGATAAAAAGGGTTCCACATCAAATGATGAAGTTCATCACATAAGCAATGAGGGGAGCAAATAATTTACAATTTTTAAAAATATAATTACAACAATCAATTCTAAAGCATTTAGAAATATCCCTATAAATAAATCAAAAATTGAAATTAAGTATTATGTGAATATGCTTTAAAGCCTTATTGTGACAATAGATGGGTAAAAAATGAACATATAATGAACCTACATAATCCTAATTCATAAATTGTTGTTCATAAATTCAACAAGAGTTTTAAACCTCTTTTAATTTGACCCAAGGGCACATGAACTTCGACAACTTCTTGTTGTTCGATTTGCTTGCAAAACACACCAAGGATAAGAAGCCACTACTAGATTATTCACATTCATATGTTGTGATTTTTCACAAATATTTAGGTATCCTACAAAAAATATATATATAAAACAAACCAAAAAAGTAAAATAAAAAGAAAGGGAGGAGAAACGAGTGTAAATAATAGTAAATATTTGTAATATGGGGTTGAGAGCCGTTCATAGTCAATTAAGAATGTTCATTTGAGTAAAATTTAATTTAACTTGGTCTACAACCATTGTAAGGGATGTAAAAGACCATTTCATTGCAATGTTCAAGTTGGTTTATGAGCACATCAATGGGGGTATAGAAGGGGACCTCGAAATCATGACAATAGTTCAACAAAAAGCCAGACAATGGGCCAAGGCCAGGATGCATGTGGCAAATCATATTATAGCACATTGCAACCTTCTAATTAGTAACAAAAATCATAAGGGCAAGGAGGTAGGATGCCAAGAAGGATTAATTGGCAAGGGGAAAACACATCATAAGCATGATAAACCAATAAGAAAAGTGAGAACATCATTTGAGCAAGATCAACTATCAAGAGGAACAAAAGCATCGTGAGCAAGATCAATTTTTAAGAAAAACAAGAACATCACAAGTGAGTTCAAGAAATCATAGTCCTTTGTACCCAAAAGAAAATTCAAAAAATCACCCTTGAGTGTTTTTGCCCATTTGTCCAACTTGAGTCAATTTCAACACATCCACTTCGACTACTATCCTTTTTTCCATCATTTTGATTCTAGTCAATATGTCCATTTTTTGGGGTCAATTTTAGACTTTTTTTTTTGAAATTAAAAAAAATTGATACCCTATTTCAATTATTTTTGTTATAATTTAACAATTTAGATAATAATTCATTAATGATAGGCAGGTAAGAAATAAATAAATAGGTACTCTACCTACCTACTAGTCTAACTACCTAAGTAGGTTATTTAAAATTTCCTATGTTAAAGTAACCTACTAGTCATGTCAGGTAGATATGCCCCCTAGGAGTTGAATTGCTCTCCTTCACAAAGATAAGCCAATTCCTTAAACAATGGACCATTCCATTCTATAGTGATAACTTTTATCAATTTATTGATTTGACATGTTGATTCCAAATCTTGATACATAAGTAGATATTAAGGTAGGTAATAGGTAGATAGGTTGGAGTTAAGTAGGTAGGCTAGGTAGGTAGGTTCTATGCGTAGCACATAGGCTAGCTTTGTTGTGCTAATCAGTCATACCTCTAGCTGAACTTTTGTTGTGCAGTGGGGGTGTAGCAGGTCACATGTTGGAAATCCCAGTGGTTTTTTTTTAGGAATTTCTTAATTTCGCCAAAGTGGTGGTCACCCATAGGAAGATGTCGAAAAAATGACGATTGTCCTTAAGTAAAACAACTATAGAAGTTTGAACCCCCTTTTCCCCGCCTTACTTTTGGCGATTGAAACCTTCCAAAAACAGTCCATTTTCAAATTTTTAATTTTTAATTTCTCTTTTTGGCTAAATTTCACCAGTTTAGAAAAAAGGCTCAACCTTGGGACATTCCAGAGTCCCAGAGCATTCATAGGGGCTATTGAAATGATGCAGGTCATCTAATAATGCTTATTCATTCATCATCTAATAAAGCTGCACAGACCCACAAGCTCAGATTTATATGCTTCAATGGGCAACACATGACACGCAAACCAATAGCCATATGGAACTGGCAGCACCCACCAGTGCACCAAATCACTCTTTTGTGTGTGTGTGTTTTTGTTGAGTTTAGGGTTTCTCTCTGCAAAATGGAGGGTTCTAAGAAGAATCTGGAGGATGCAAATGGGCCATTGCAATGTAGCAGTAGGTCCTTGAAAAGCCTACAACTAACTGTAAGTTGTAGCCTCCTATCCATGTGCTGGTGCTGGTCTAGGCAGACCTCTCCATCCATGGTTGTTGTCAAGACAAAATAAATGGGTATCTAGCTAGCTGCCATATTAGGTTTAGGGTCCACCCTCCTTCACACCAACTCATCATCATCATTGGTATAGACCAGTGTTGACCAGTTATTGATTTTTTTCCCCTCATGATGGCCAGAGGGGTTATCAATATCAATAAAATTGGGTGCTTTTAACATCACCAATATTTTGAGTAATAATTGTTGACTATGCATAAGAGTAGGTTATCAAATAACCAGTTGATAACCATCAGTTACCCTATCAATTATTAATGAGTTATAAAGTTTTTTACAAAGTTAAAATAATAATAATTTTCAAATTTTGTGTTTTTTTGGTTTTTAATCATAAGATTGTTTACTGTTTATGGATTGGTCACCTATCTAGATGATAACCAAGTCATCCAGGTAGGTTCCGAGCAGGTTACTAAATTATGAAACTTTATTACCAATCAGTTAGGTTATTAATCAATTATTGAACAAATCAATAATCAACTGATAGGTTATTAATAATTGGATTGATAACCAACCAACACTGGTATGGACTTCAAACCTAATCAAACCTAGTTCGTCCCAAATGTGGTTAGAAAGTAACCTTTTAAAGCTTTAACATCCATGATGAGCCTTTGATTTTGGTGTCTAGCCTAACTAGGATAACCAACCATAGCTAGTCTTGGACATGAACAAAGCTTGTGGGTACATTACCTTAACATTGTGTTCCAAGTTCCAATTTACAAGAGCTGTTTTTCCAAATTAAGTACTTTTAATACAAACGAGATTTGAGACATTAATTAATTATCGATATTCACAAGTCCACATACATGACATGAAGGTGGACATTCCATTTCCTGGGCTAGGATCACCAACTAAGGTTTAGTTGTCATGGATGCTACATTCAAAGGGGAGCTAAAGTGAACACCTTATGTGGTCATTGACTAAGTTCACAAGAACATCCAACTTGAGCATTTGAATAATTGGTGTAATTGCATTCTAGTGTATGCAATTTTAAGTTTTTGGTGTACATGAATTCTTGTGTTCTATTACAATATTTTGGTGTTGCACTTTGCTTTTGGTGTTTACTATAAGTACTTTGGTGTTTTTTGTTGTTGTGTGCTTTTGAGTTATTTTCAATTGTATACAAATTTTGTTGCACTCTATTTTTAAATATTTCGGTGTTGCATTCTTTTGGTGTTCATTGTAAATATTTTGGTGTTGCATTATGTTGTGTGCTTTTGAGTTGTTTTCAATTGCATACAAGTTTTGTTGCTTACATGTGTTATAAGATATTTTTTGCATAATGTTCTTTTGTGTGTTTATGATCAGGGTTGGTTGTGGGTTTAAACATGTCACTACATCGAGGAATTTTGATTTAACTTTTGGTTTATGAGCATTTTGGTAATTTTGGTAAATAGTAAGTAGATAGTAGTAGGCAAGTAGGACATAGGTAGGTAAGTGGCAAGTAAATAGGTAGATAAGTAGGTAGGTAAATAGGTAAGTAAGTAGATAAGACATAGGTAAGTAGATGGTAGGTAAATAGGTAGACAAAGATAAGTATGTAGGACATAGGTAGGTGGATGGTAGGTAAATAGGTAGGTAAGTAGGTAGGACATAGGTAGGTGGATGGTAGGTCAATAAATAGGTAGGTATGACACAAGTAGATAGATGGTAGGTAAGTAAATAGGTAGGTAGAACATATTTAGGTAAGTAGGTAGGTAGGTAGCTTAGCAGGCATAGCAAATAGGCTAGTTAATATGGCCAATTTGACTAAGCATGGCCATTTAGTATGGTCAATTTGATTAGGCCATGGGCATTTTGATGGACCATTTAAAAAATTTGTCCTTTTTAACTAAATGTATGACTTAACACTTGGTCAAAATGGTCATTTTAGTCAAAAAAACCAACCAAAAGAACCATGTGTTTTTCATGCCCCATGCATTTAGTAAAAGTGAACGTGCTTTTAGTCAATGTGGACACTTTAGTCAAGTTGAACCTTTTGAAAAACCATGATTTCTTGTAGTGTTTTTAACTTATTAATGATTGTTTCCCAACCTTGGTGAGGATTTGAAGTAATACTAACCATATATCAATTTTGTAATATCATGTATAAAGTTTTTTCATACCAACCAAAAGTCGATATGAAAGTTTTAAAAATACCTTAAGGTGAAAACACACTACAATTACCCCTTTTGGGTTATCAAATTATACTACTTTTCAGGGATGTGCATGTTTGAGTGTATCCCACTTCAAACTTTTGAAATATTTTCACAATATTTTTGCATATTATGTTAGAATATAACTAATGGAAGATGTTAAAAAAGAAGTTATTTTGTTACATTTAATAAAGTGGGGGATTGGAATATATTTTGTGGAAACAAATGTAATGTACATGTGTACTCAACAACACATGTACTTTAAAAAAAATTTAAATACTTAAAATTTTTATGAAAGTTGAAGGTCTATTGAACCATGTCATTTCACATGGTTTGAACCATGTTCAAATACCATGTGATTAATTTAAAAAAAACTTTTCAGCAAAGATGCAATAAATGTGTGATAAATAAATTTTTTGACAAGTAATCACATTCACACTAAAGAAAACAAGCAATATAATTAGACGGGCCATATTTTAAATTCCATTAAAATTGATTATTTTAATGATTAATGAACATTTAAAGTTAGTGCAATCAAAATGAGACATTATAGCAATGTGGCCCTATTATACCAATGTATAAATATACACTATGTTTATATTGAAACTTATTGTTATTTAAAAATAATAATTGTAGGGCCCAAAAATTTTAATTGATACCCAAAATTAAATGCACCACATTTTTGGAACAATTGTATTATATTTACTATAATATTGGACCCAAAAAAGTGCCCAAAAGGGGGTTCATTGTAATGTGCTTTCAACCCCCATACTAGTCCTAACTTCATATTTACCTTTTTTAAGCCTAAAAGAAAAAAGAGTTAATACTAGGAATAACATTGATTTGAACCTCTTAAACATTTGGTTTGATTTATTGCATTACAAGTTCATTACATGAATCCTAATGAAAGCATGAAAATTAATCCCTTCACAACCTTGTAAAATATTTGTATAATGGACACTTAGTTGTATGTACATTTATCATTCATAATCAATGTTTACCTTTAAGCCTATGAAAGTATCACACATTAATATTTCAAGATATCTATCAAGCATGTATGAAATGTTACACTATTTGACACCTTCCAACATATAATTTAATATAATTAGAATATATGAAATCAACTTTCTTGATTTCAATTCATGCATGTTGTTTTTTTTACCTTGAAAATTAATTAACAATTATCCATTTATAAATTAATCATTTAGTACTTATGGATTTGTTAAGTTTACCTTGTTGAAAACTTGTTTTTGACATCTTTTGGTCACTTTTATATTTTGTCAAACAAGAAAATATTTTTCTTCTAATTATGTTAATTATATCCACCTCTTATTTCTAGAATCCTTCATTCCGATTATGAAAAGTTGTTATTTCATCTTCTATGAGTAATATAAACTTTAATCCATATGCAAAGCAAGAGCAAACGGAGTTAATAATGATTTGAATGTGTAATCATATACCAACATCATTTCTTATTTGCTTATGATGATGTTGCATAAACTTATTTATGCATTCCACCAAACTATTTGTGTTGGTTTGTATGTGTTAAGGGGGTAGGATGAGTACATGGTTTGGACGAACAAGGCATTTGGATAAAGATTGATCATGGAACATTATTAGTATGAATTCTAAATTCTTGTTGTTTTTGGAACCATGATGATGTGACTTGGGACTGCCCAAAAAGGAGAGTTTTCGGAAGAAGGAAAGGGATTCTTAAACACATAGTTTTGGGAAGAGTAAGAGGAGCTGTAGGTACTTTGTAGTAGAAAACCATAGATTTTGTTTGGATATATCACAAATTTTATTTGTTTTTTTAATTTCATTTTCAACAAAACATGGAATTCTAATGTAACTCTAATTCAATTTTTAGTAAAATAAAAAAGTACAAACTTTTGCAGTGGTTTCTATGTTCAGATTGTTGTGTGAATTTGCTGTAATATTAGAATATGATAAAATGAATTGTAATCTTGTTTCTGGAGTTTTTTATAATGTATTCCAAGGTGTAGGTTCTAGTTATATGAATAACCATGAAACTAATGTTTTAATGAATGGTAGAGTTAAGTGTATTGAAAATCTAGGCAAAAATAGTGAATGTATGCATGTGAAGTGCAAATTTGTTGTCATAGTACCATGGAATAATTCTATAGGAATTAAATTCATTTCTACCAGTATGGCATTATTATGTGATGTTCATGAATTATCCCATAGTCACTTATAATTATAACCCATTGTCTAAGACTATCATGAAAGGTATCTCAAACCTTGTCACAATCATATTATTTATGAATCATGCTTCCTTTTGTTTTTTTTTGGCATTTTTAACAACTTGACTTTTGATGAGGCTCTTCATTGCCACAATAATGAACTATTGTTCATAACTTTTTTTGGGGTATGAAATTTAACCAAGATGCACCCAAAAAAAAACCCAAGGTTACAACCCCTATATAGGTGTTTTTTTAACGTTTTTGAAAATAATTGTCAAAAAAATAGGGTTTTGGCTCTAAAGTGTCCACTTTCACAAGTCATTAAATAATAATATGATTACAATTTTTTTTTCATTGTCCTACCTTTCTTGTAGCCTAATTTGGCTAAATCCTCCTAGGATTGGACAATGGAGCATGAACCATTGGACACAAACAATAAAACTCAAAATTTTCCAAGCATATTTAATAGTTTTGGCCAATTATGCCTTTTAAAAAAAATAAAATTGGGTTATAATTTTTTTTGCAAAGTGTTCCATGAAATTGAAAGAAAATTATTGAGATGTATTTTTTCATTCTTGTTTGTCATAAATTCTTGCCATCTTAAATGCAAAATTAATCCCTAGAAATGGTATATGGATGAGACAATGCATTAAAGTTAAAATGTTTTTCTTCCAAAACTAATCCATGAAGGCAAACTTGTGTGTTTGTAATAACAAAATCAATCTTGCAATCCTTCTAGTAAAGTTGAGTTTCAAAAATAGATATTTGTGAGCTTGGTGATCAATTTAAGAATGGCAAATTTGTTGTTCAATCATTTCTTGATGATATTATTGGTTTTTAGAACATTTTGTTTAATGTTTAATACAAATTTATGCAAAATTGTGGTTTTAAAATGATTTTCAAGCAATGGGACATTCATGGTTTTCATTATTTAATTGCAAAATTAGAGCTTCCACTATTATGCTTGAAAGATTAATAAACATTTGAAATGCTTAGCCCCATGAATATGGCGTCATTGAAAACAATTTAAAAGTTTTTCAAGTGTTTGTATGACCTTTTTTCCTTAAAACAATCTTCATTACAAACATGAAAACATTGGTGCTTTGATTACATAACCCTATACATGGAACTTTCACAGGTGAAAATATGATAAAATAGGCAACCAATTTTTACTTTTGATCTTGTTTTTCAAAATGTAAACAAAAAAAAAACTTTGTAAGATTTTTAACATATGTGTAAGCTTCATTTAAAACAGAGTTTATCAACATTATATTTTTGAATTCACCGTGCCTTATGCATTAAAACATTTCAAAATGGTTTTCCTCATTAGATTTAAATTTATGAAAATACGACTAAGAAATATTTCCCAAATCATTGTGTTTTTAAAGGTTTCGGGACAACTTTAATAATGCAAGCACATTTCATAGACATGAATTTTTTAAAAAAATATCCAACACATTAAAATTGGATATAATAATCCAATAGTTCCTTCTTTCATTTCAAAGAGTTCCAAATACTTCTATTTTTAAAAATTTCAGAACAACCAAAATAGAATACAAAAATTTAAAATACCCATCAAACCATAGTTAATACCTACAATAGTAAAATTGGATTCAATTTTTTTTCTTAATTCAACAAAATGAATTTTGATGCATATTAATCCAAGACCTCAATTTTTGCAATGCAACATGCACTTTTTATGTTTATTTTACCATGTTTTCATTCAATTAGTATCATGTCTATTGTTTAAATGCCTTGTTTTGTTTTACTTGGCAAAAGGATTTCACATTTTTAACATTAATGGGGCCTATGTAGATATATTCCATTGAGATTAATATGTCTCAATGGAATATATATAAAACCCACCTTCCATGAAAAAGGAATATGGAAGTGCTTCTTTTAACTTCCACACTTTGTGCCATTGTTCCATTTTAATTAGGTGGAATCATTTAATTCCCTTATCCTTCATTAAGGATAAAGCCTAAGGATTCATTACTACAAAAGTGGGGTGTAGTTCATTAGCCTAAATCACTATGGGACCTTAAAAGTGAAATAAGTTCACTAAATTTTAACAATTTCACCCTAGTTAAAATTATTTCACTAAAATATCACTATGTAAACATCGTGTTTCACTACTAGTTGACATAATTCACTATTATAATTTATTGTGGTAAATAGGTTTATTTTTATGTTATTTTAAATACCTTATGCTACTTTATGATATACCCTATATTATTTTAAGCTATCTTAGTCATTCTAATTTATACCTTAAGTTATTATAAATTATTACAAATTATTATACCCTAAACTTTTATACGTTATTATACTTTAAGGTATTTCAGTTAACTTATTATAATTTTTTTGTTTTAAGTTATTTTAAATTAAATTATTTATTTAATTTTAGGCTATACTTTAGGTTATTTTATTTTAAATTAATATATGTTATTTCAAGTTATATTTTAGGTTATTCAAAGTCATTATACTTTATGTTATTATAAGTTATTTTATCCTAAATTTAAAATAAAATAAAACGACCTAAAATAAAATAACCTAAAATAACCAATAATAACCAATGCTAATATAACCTTGAATATCCAACAATAGCTTATAATAAAATAACCACCAATAACCATTGATATAATCACCAATAGCCATTAATAAAAAATAGCCACCAATAGCCACTAATATAATAACCACTAATAACAACCAATAGCATATGATAATTTAACTTAAAATAACCATTAATATCCACCAATAATTATACATATAATAAACATTAATAACCACCAATAAAATAACGATAAATACCCAACAATAAAATAGATACTAATAACCATTCATAGTTGCTAATAGAATAGCTCCTAATAGCCATTAATAGGTGCAATAAAATATCTACCAATAGCCATTAATAGTTGCCAATAGAATAGCTACCAATAACCATTAATAGTTACCAATAAAATAGTTACCAATAGCCATTAATAGCTGCCAATAGAATAGTTACCAATAACCATTAATAGTTGCCAATAAAATAACTACTAATAGAATAATTACCAATAGCCATTAATAGCCACTAATAGAATAGCTACGAATAGTCATTAATAGTCACTAATAGAATAACTGCCAATAACCATTAATAACCAACAATATAATAGTTACTAATAACCATTAATAGCTACCAATAGAATAGCTACCAATAACCATTAATAGCTACTAATACAATAGTTACCAATAACCATTAATAATTACCAATAAAATAGTTATCAATAGCCATTAATAGTTGCCAATACAATAGCTACCAATAGAATAGTTACCAATAACCATTAATAGTCACTAATAAAATAGCCACTAATAGCCATTAATAGTCACAAATATCCATAAATAACCACCAATAGAATAATCAACAATAGACACCAATAAAATAGCCACAAATAACCTATGGTAATATAACTTAGAATAACCAAAAATAATTTATAATAGTCGCAAATAACTTGAAGTGAAATAACCTATAATAATAAAAAATAACTTAAGGTGAAATAGCTTAAAATAATAAAAAATAATATAAAATAGCCAAAAGTAATTTAAATTAACCAAAAGTAACCTAAGGTGAAATAATTTAAAATAACCAAAAATAACTGAAAATAATCATAAATAGTCATAAATAATATAGGGTGAAATAACTTAAAATAGTGAAAAGTAGCCCTAGAGTAACTAAAAATAGCCTAACATAGGTAGCATTATTTTATTAACAAAAAAATTATCCATTTAATAAACATTTTCTTTTCCAAAAAAATGATCATTGAAATGTTATTGGATAATGATATTAAAAAAAAATGTTCAAATGATTTTACACTTTCAAAAGGGAATAAATGTAATTATGTGCATTATTGAAAAAATAAATTAATTAAACTTTAATCATTTCATTTGGACAAAATCTCAATAAGATATGAATTTTCAAAGTTTATATTTGTGTAATGTTTAAAATTAAGTATTTGATAAATAAAATGGAATGTAACATACTATCACAACAAATGTGATGCCTTGATGATAGGAATATTTGCTTTCATCTTAGAGGTCAAGGGATTAAACCACACAAATGATGTGTTTGTGGTCAATAGTGATAAGTTGACCAAATATTCTTTTATGTAGTTCCTTAGAGTAGGTGCCTATTTAGGTTGATTACATGGCCTATGTACTTAGGCTAAGTTTTTAACCGAGCCTAAGTAATGACATAAGTCAATAATTCATAAGCTGAAAATCATGAAATTATCAATACTATTAAATATTAAATAATTTAAATTTAATTATTTTCCATGCTACCTAGTTAATTAACTAACAAGTGCAATGACTTGGTAAATTTGTATTTCATTAGGTACTAATGGACCAATTTTTAAAATCAACCCAATTGTAATTATTTTTGGAAAATTCCACATCAATTCACCACATCAACCAACCAAGTACAAAAGCATCTACGATGGGAGTCTCAATCCTTTGACCATTTTTAGGCAACACTATTATTTTTTTGAATAAAGCTAATTACTTTAGTTATTTTGAATTATTGTATTAATTATGTTATCGTTTCAATATAGTGAATCACTTGACTTCATGTTGGTATCATGTTGGGCATGACATGTCCCATTATTCACATCACACATTTATGATACCACATGGCATAGTTTAAGTCAAATGGTTGACTATGTCGGTGGACCTTGTTCATTGATTAGATGCAAGATGACAAGTAATTTTTCTTAGCTTTGGCACAATTGTTTTGGTATATATGTGCATGTACATACTAACCATAGTGTTCATACCATTTTGTTGTGACTTTGTTATGCAATTGGGATGCAATTAACTTGGAATCATGTATAGAAATGAATTACACACATATACACATGGAAAAAATTAAGGTTGTAGTATATTCCATAACTGAAACTATTCAACACATAGATCACATGCCCTCCAATTGAGCTTGCTATTAAAATTCTACTTTTTAAGGTGGAACTACCTAGTTTCTTGGTTCATTCTTAAGGTGCATCGATCCATTAAATGATAATCACTTTTTTTTAAAGAAGGGTATTTCACTATTTGGGATTATTTGGTATGGCACATGTGGTACATATGGGTCAAAATGAGCTTATAAGAGCTAAAAAAGGTCTTGGGAATCATTAAAAATTACAAATTAAAGTAGATTTTTTCTGGACATTTTAAAGTTATGGCAATCATTCCAAATTGTGTTGAATGAATAATATGAAAATTGAAAAATCCAATTCAAAAGTTAATGTAATTTAATTTAGGGTTTCAATTTTAGTAAAGGACTTTTGAGCTTAAACAATAACTACATCAGCTACAAGGGCAAAAACATGGTAAAGTAAACCAGAGAATTACCTTGTAGCATAAATGGAAAGCGGCCATCAAATAGGCTTTGGTATATTGAATTACAAAAATTATTTACTTTAATGTTAAATTATATGATTTAAAAAATTTCACTACAACTATATTTTAAAACCACATGTTTAAAGTAGGTTTGAATATATTCATCAAAATTCAAATAGATGTGACAACTTGCAAAGTAAATTAAAATTCAAGCACAAGTAGATCGAATATTGGATCTATTTTATTTTTAAACCAACAGCATGTTAAATATAATAGTGGACTTTGAAATTTTTCATAGTAAAAGGAAAAATGTATTTAATGTAATGTAAAAGTAAGAATGAACATAATATTAACTTGTTAGTTTCATTCTTACTTATTACCTATTTTTATTGTATTAAAGTTTTTCAAATTTTGTATTCAAATCATTAAAATTCAATGGAAGCATGAAGGGTTCCATAATAAAACGTTAAACAAATTTTGGACCTACTTTTTTATGTTTATGTTGAAAAACTACCATATTTAAAATTTGGATTTAAGTGGAGATTTTTTTGGTCCACTTTACCATGTTTGGACCCACAATCAATTTACAAAGGATTATGTTAAGGATTTTTACAATAATTTTTTTTTTATTATAAAAAATTGAAATGATAGTTACTTACTAACCACATTAAAAAAACATTATGAATTAAGAAGTTGTGGAATTTGAAAATTTTAAAAATTCAAAGTATGTTACCAAATTTAAAATTTTCAAGAGTCTTTTATCACATGTAAAAGGGGTATAATGTATGGGTGCAATCACAATCCAATGAGCCAAAAAGGGTGTCAAATCATAAAAAAAAACAATCAAAATTGAATACATATTTATGTTTTACCATTTAAAGCCATGGCAATCATAACAAGTTTTTTTTTTTCATTCACATGGATGTCAAGGAATTCAAACCAAAAATTCATTTGATGAAATTTAAGTTTAAGTTTTGATTTAGGACCTTTGAAAGTGAACACTTATGGTGAGAAATAGGAGTCAATTTTGCAAAGGACTATCAAAAGGATTCATATAATAAAACACATTTGATGGGAAAAAAATTAAGAGGATAAAAACCTATTACCCACATTGAAAAAACATTCATACCCTAAAATATGTGAAATTTTAAAACTTTAAAAATTTAAATAACTTTCCAAAATTAATCCAAAATTTTAAAACTTTGAAAGTCCTTTACCACATACAAATGAGATATAATCTACATGATATGATATGTTAAAAATAGTTGTAGATTATTATAAAAGAAAACATAAGAATGTAAAAATTGAATATTTGATTATGATTTGAATTTTTTTGTAAATTATAAATGGAACATTAAATCTACAAGGAATCATGACACTGTCAAAAAATTATCTGTATTAAAAAATGATAAACAAAAAAACATGTCATGTATTAGGACAACTATAAGAATTTATTATAAAAAATTGCAGAAAAAAAATGTTGTAAAATTCATTTGTATGAAAATTGTTTTTTGGGAAAAGGGACATGCAATCCTTTTCTAAAGTAATCATATGAGCTCAATGTATCTTGTTTGCATGACACATAAAACAAAGTCTTAGCTTATGATACAAGAAACCAAAGCCTAAAATAGCTAGCATATTTTGATGTGATTTGAAATGATTATCATTCTTCAAAATGAAACAAAAATTTGCACACTTTTTGAAAATTCATAAATATTCAGCAATGATCAAAATGAAATATGTGATGTTTGAAGACATATTTAGGCAAATTTAACAACAAATTGCCAAAAAATTCATTCAAAATTTTGTTTTTATGGAGAAATCAAAAAGATTAAAATGAACCCACAATCCTTTTATTAATGTAATCATGTTGGTTTCTAATAGTTCATTTTGACCCATTAGCAAATTTATAAGTTCATTTGTTTTAATGTATTCATTGTATGTGTTAAGAAATATGTGCTTACTTTGAGTTTCCGTGTGCAAGATAATTTTCCACCTTGGATTTGAGTTTATCATTGGAATATGATACTTGTTGAACCTATGCAAGGAAGACAAACTTGTTGTTTTGAGTAAAATGTGGTGAAAATTAGTCATTGGAAATGTTGCATCATCACATTTGTATCTCGGAAGACATTAATTATTTAAGCCATTCTTAACCCATTCACATCATAATAACATTACTAAAGTGGAGATCATGCCATGATGTAAATGTATAAATTTTTTCAAAACCCCAACATATACAATGTCCTAAGATTTTTCCATCTATGTTATTACCTGGCTATAGATTGAAGCCCACATCACTTTCATATCTAATAGTCCTACTGGATGATGCAACATGAATTCAAAAATGGTTCCCATAAACAAAAATCCATGGAGGCTATAATGTTTCATGGAATAGACAATACAACAACATCTAGGTCATGAAATGTGCCCCCATATGTTGATGGTCCCACATTGCCTTTTTGAATCCATTCACTTAGTAGGGGCATGGCATGCATAGGTTGGATGCCATCCCCAATTCATATTTCTTAGAATGTGAGAAAAATAAATGTTATGCATATAATTAGGTAAATTTTAGTACTGTTAGGTAAGTCAAATGTTCAATTACTTTGATAATCTTCATTTGTTTTCGAAGATGTGGCTTCCAAATTGGATTAATGAAGTACCATGTTGATAGGAGTGTGCTGGTGGGAATTTCGAACTTTGAATTACAATTTTTGAAGTTGATAACCAATCATGACCCTATGAATCTACATAATTGAAAATTAATTGATAGATCTCAATTAGGGCCAATGATTTTGGATAGGTGGCATAATTGAATCCATGTTCCTTGTGCACTCACTCTTTCCATGTGCAACCAAATGATTATTTTCCTTTATATTGTTGTAAAGTCTTTTTTTTATATAAAGTCTATTCTTCAAGCTTTGTTATTGCTTCTTAGTTCAATGTGTTTTTTGACATTCTTCTTGCTTAAATATTTGACTTCCATGCAACTGATCACAAATAATTAGGAGAAGATGCATCTAATTTAATCACATTTGATGCATACAAGTCATTGTTCTAAGGTGGGTCATTCAATTTTCTTTTTTTCTTTGTTCATTAAACATGGGATAAATTTTTTTAGTTCATTCCTTATTTGCCCCTTCATTTTCATAGTGTTATAACAACATAGGAGAAAACTTTATAGTTATGCTAATAGAGTTTTCATTTCATATTTTAATAAGATTTTGGACACAAAAGGGACAAATAACATTATTGGTAATATACAAAAAATAGTTGTGATGAAAAACAATTGGGAACATTATGGAATTTATTTCTACTATGGTGCTTTCATGTAAAAGGATTTTATTCATGCTAAACATTGTGCCACTAGGTGTGGGGCAAAGACATTCTTTTTCTGTTAAACTATGGAGTGCATCCACCTTATGAATAATAAAATTTAGTGGGGAGTAGTATTTTATATTGGAGTATAACTTCATTGCTTAAATGGAAATGTAATTTAATATTGACTTATCAAAATGATCAAATTATAACTATTAATAATCTTAATGTGTAACATATTTTATCACACATGCAAGATTTATTTTCAAGTTGTTTTGGAAATGACACCTTGAGTTAAAATTCAACTATGTGTTAATTGCAATTGATGAAACCCTATCAATCATAAAAAAATTAAAGCACCCAAAAAATGAGGAATACAAGGAACAAAATGGAAGGACCTATGCCCAAGAAGACAAAAGAAGCACCAAAGAAGGCAAACCACTAGGGAACATCAAGTTCCAAAACCCCTCTTGTTCACGAGAAGCATATCAAATAAGGAAAAGGGAGGACCTCCTGAAAGGATGCCTAGCTTAGAAGAGCCCTCATCTACTTCAATAACACATTTCAAAATAAAGATCACCTAGGCACGTTGTAACACCACTAACATCCTCTATCTATAAAATGTGCACAAAATTTCATTAAGTTTTGACTTGTATTTTGAGCTACTTGTATTTTATTTAAAAATGGGGTTTGTTATAATTATGTATTGTGATTAATGGTTTTTCATTTGTGTGTTGGCATTGGGCTAAAATTGAAAAATGTTTAGGTCTTTAGATTGTTAATGTTCAATATATGTGCATTGTTGGAGGGTTCTAGTATGGCATAGGTGAGGAGGTTGTGTTGTTGGATACTGATGACAAGAAACAATTGATGAGAAATAAGGACAATTTGTGGGCTCCCAAGTGTATATTTTCATGGTGTTGCAACTAATGATGATGAATACTATTTCATAATTGTTTAGGTTCAACCCTAGATGGAAATAGTTGTTTGTTTGTGATAAGTGAAGCATATTATCCACCCAAGGACAGTCTCCAAAATGTATTAAGTACCACCACATTATGAGACCATGAAAATCCATTTCTATTTAGTAGTGTGTTAAATGACACTAATAAAAGCAAATGTGTTTGATGAGGTCAAATTTATAGTGTGCTTTGCTAATGTGTGCTTTGCAAACTGGTAGTAAACTCTTTGTTGATGCCGCTATTATTAAGCATCCATCGACTTAGTCATATTGCAAATGTAATTTTGATTTTGCAACCAAAATTCATCTATTTTCAACTTATGTAGTTGATTTTTTCTTCAACTGGTTTAGTTTAAACTACCTCTCCACATGGGTATGAATATGTACACTCTTGTATGGTTGGATATTTGATTCCAAAAATGAAAAACAATAAAATAAAAATTATGTTCTCAATTATAGTTGTTTATTTGATTTCAACTTGTGTTCATTGTTGATTCCGTTTGAGTTAACCCCTTCCATTTTATAAGAGGAAATAATACTTAAAATGAAGAGGTGCTACCCAAACCGGCTTGGCTACTAACATGCAATTCTGTTATTGAAGTTAGTTTGAGTCCTTGAAAGTACAAATATTGGATATTTTGGATTGTGGAAATAAATTCAATTGTTTCTAACTTTTGTAAGTTCAAATTAAGTGTTACAAGATACAAATTTTCTTGATGAAATATATTTATTTGTTGAACAACTCCATGGAACCTCTAAATGCAATTTAAGGTTAGACTAATTAAACCATTGTTGAGTGGGTATGTCCATTTTAATATATCACTTGGAGGATAAGGGTACATAAAAATTTCAAAACATACATAAGTTGAAAAAAGGTAAATTAACTTTTTAAAATTCCAAATGAGGTATAGGTAAGGCTATGAAGGTTCTGAAAAATCATCAATCGAAGTAAGGGAAAAGGTAAATGATGAACATTTACCCTATTTGCAAGGTAAATATAAGGCAAAAAATTGACACAAGTATGGCACATTTCAAAGTGAAAAGAGACAAGTATGCAATTGGCATTGCAAACATGAAATTTCAATTATCCTATTGAAAAATGAATAAAACGTAGTTCATTCAATCAATAGAAATAAAAATCTAATCAAAGCATTTTTCTAATGGAAAACAGCAGTAAGGTTTAGAGGTCCCAAAAGCATATGGTAAGAATAATAGTAAGCCATCAAATGCTCTTGGAACACCAAAAATATCAAAACAATTACCCTCCCCCAACAGGTAAGGGTAAACCTCATCTGTATACTAGTTGAGCAAAATAAAGACATAATAAATCTGCAACTATTTACCAACTGGGTTAGGTAATTAAAAGGGTAAGTAAAAACATTTATTATTTGAGTAGGGTATATATATATATATATATATATGAGGGTAACAGATTTACCCACCCCAACAATGCTAATCACCATAAAATCAAACCCAGTACCTTCCTGCTAACAAGGGACAGTTACTGTTGAAGTTGTCAAGTAAGGTACCCCCACCCCTCCCCTGCATGTCCTCCAAATAACCTGTACAACTACTGTTACAGATTTCCTACTGAAGGTGATCTCACACTCTTAGTGCATGGATTCAGCAAAGAGAATGGCTGTTTTTCTGACACATACTGGTTTCCCAAGTGCAGCTAACTTATTTTCCATTGTCTACTGGATAGGTGCCTAGCTGGGCCACTGAACCCACATAATTAATTAAATCTGTCAAGATAAATAAAAAGGGGGGAAGTAATTGGTAGCTAGTTCTCACAAACTAAACCACAAGAGTGAAAGCACAACCTGATTTAAGTTATGACTACAAGTCAGAGTGTGTGTGTTTTTCCCTTCCTATTTTGTGAGCTTTCTCAAGTGACAATCATCCATCAGTATATTTAGCCAAATTTGGCAATATTCAAAATATGAAAGTAGAAAAATCTTAAGTATGCTTTCATATTGTAGGCAATTGTGATAACTTTTATTGATTTCTTTTGTTTTAAAATTCTTTTTTGGGTGATTACTTTAGGGATTTTGTGACAGAATATTCTCTTTAAAAACTAATTTTTCACCAAATGGCCAAAATTTGCCATGACATAAAAGAAAAAAGAAAAAAGAAAAAGAGTCACTGCTACATGTCTCTTGGCAAAGCATGCAGTAATTTGATAGAACTTCTTGGCCAATTTTCCTTGGAATCCAAACAACAACAAATTAAGAAGAAGCTTGTTCACTGGTTGGGGCAGCTGCCAATGGTGTGGGTGAGATGTAAACCAGATATGGACACCCAACCCATTCCCCAAAGTTGGCCGGAAGGATAGTGAAAGAACACAAAGGAGATCAAAAAAATACGAGCCTTGAGGTACTACACCATGTGGTTGCAGTTGAAGAATTGAGAATGGACAAATTTTTTGAGCCAACAAATTCTTGGCTGAACTTTGCTGCCACCAAAGCTGACACACTGGGGAAAAGATTTGTAAGCCAAAAAAACACACTGAAGATATCCAACAAGCAGAGGAGACGATAAGCTCAACACAGAAGACATCACAACTCACACCATGGTTTTGAAAAGTGAAAGCAAGCGGACTTCACCTGTTGGAAACCCCAAGTCGACTTTAGATTTTTTTATATTTTGTATTGCACTGTAGCTCAGTGCCTTCCCCCACATACAACCAAGGAATCTTATGTTGGGCCTCCATGAAATCTCCCACTCCAAACTAGAGCAGGAATTCCATATGGTAATGCACCCTCCAAATACACTGTGGAAATCCCTGGAGGTTATTACGTTTTTTCTTCAGGTACCTAACTTTAAGCCTATCTTGCTTGTCCATTCATTATTCACCTTCAAATTGCTGGTGACTAGTACATTCTCCAAGTGGAAATCCTGTTGGGTCTTCTGTAGAATGGTCAACAACACTGGCTGAGGTTCATGTGACTGAAACCCCAGTCTTGGCTCCTGGAGACTTGCGAAATTGTGAGCTTTTTAGAAAAACACACAAATTCTTTCAGGAGGAATGTGTACATCTGCTAGAAAAACTCATATGAAACCTGCACCCATAATTGTCATTTAACCCCTTGGGCAGCGTTTAGTTTTGGGTGCAATTTTTTTCCAACATGCGAAAAATAAAAGTATTTATTGCAAAGAAATGTTCTGTTGCAATAATCCTGTTTTTCTGAAAAAGTTCACCAAATTTTGAATTTCATCACATTTGGACTCTGATTTTAGTTTGGTAGCATTATTTAAAACTAAAATTTAAAAAATTTTTATACAGGTTCTAAAACGCTGTTGCCATTTAATGCTAAATCCTTCTTGGGATGCTAGCCAATAATGCAACATCAGAAAATTGAAAGAAAAAAAAATCACTGCCCCTTGAGCACTAAAGGTATCCTCCTTCACAGTTCATTGGCAAATCCATATGCATGCATTCAGGGGTTACAAATGCCTTTGGGACTTTCATAACTTGCATTCTTAACCCCCGCAAATGCTTATGGATTTGCAACTGAATTAAAAAAGTTATGAAGATGCACGCAAGCCCATGATTGCGTAGATCTGGCTGTGGTGCATGGCCTGCCTTAAGGCTTGTTTTCCCACATGTTTTCTTTCAGTTCAATCTTTTTTTAATGGATAAAGTTTGAACTTTGGAAAGGTTGCAAATTCTGTTTGGGTTTCCAAAAAAATGATTGTGAACTGAAATTTTTAATATTTTTGCCGTAGACACAAACAAACACAGCTGCATAAAATCCTGTAGATTGGATTGTCTGAGTTGGTGAAAGTTGTTCCTGCAGTCTCATGGAGTTTCGGCCCATAAACAAACATTGCTTTTGTGACCCATGTTTACATGCTTCATTAGAAGTGAGGTTGGGGCTGGTTTGGCTAGTCCTGGAATCCCATGGAAGATCATAAGGTGCTGTGTGATCTTGCTGTTGTTGGCTAGAGCAAAATGATCAGTACATTTTCAACAAGTTTTGCATTATATGGCTATCCTATTTGCTCTGGGTACCGTGTTTGGTCATATAGAGCCAAAACCTTAGAATAGGTACTTGTTTAATGTTCCTTGTTTAGTCTCACAATCAGTGATTTTTGGGGAGAAATTTTGTTGTTTTATTTAACCCCAAAAAATAGAGAAAATGTTGGAGAAATTTTATTTTTTATTGTATATTTGACTAAATTTTCTATTTTTTTTTGGAAAACTTTGATTCGCCAAATTTTCAATATCAAAAGAAATGGGGAAAAAAAACCCCCTCAGGTCACAAATTCCTATCATTCCCTCAGCTCCTAAAAAGGAGAAACCCACAACACTGTAAATATTTATCTTGTAATTTTCACTTTCTAACTATAGTCTAATATTTGTAATCTTTGAGTCCACCAACACCCAAACATAAGCCATCCCACCAGAGAGCAAAAACAAGTTGACCCCACATGAAAACAGTCCACCAACAGGCAAAAACACCCAGAGATCAACAACGAAAATAATTGCAGAGGCACAAGACATACCCACCGAGGAAGAAGACAAACTAAATAAAAGACTGAAGAGTATGTCATTCTCTCACTGTCTGACTCCAGAGGGAGTTGCTAATCTGTGAGCACAGTGTCAGAAGTCCGCTCATAGCTAGGCATAGGCATCCAGAGCATGCACAAGAAGTCCAGACTCCAGCGCATTCACATGAAGTACGACCCAGTAAAGCATGACATGAAGATGAGAGAGAGAGAGAAAGACAGAGTCAGAAGTTTCAAGTTCCCCCCCTTCCATCACCCTTATAAACCTCCAAGAAATTTCTTAGTGTATTTAGAGTTACACTTACAGAACACAAAATCCCTTGGGACATTCTGTTTTTCCGAAATGCCTCATGTCATTTCCTTTTTCCCCTTAGTGCGAGGTAGCATGGGGAAATTTTTAAAAAATAAAAATAAAAATAGCTTCTTCTTCCAGATACCTACTGGGTATCTGGGTATCATGGAATTTTTTTATAAAAAAATTGCCTCAATATTTACAGCCAAGGTGAACCAGCACCCACAAATGGGACCTTCACCTCTTTTAGTGAGGCCTCATAGTGCTGATAATATTAAGCCCAAAAAATGTTCAATTTGGACTCTAGTTTAGTTTAAGCATGGGATATTTTTTAAATATTGGGAAGCAATTTAAATGGATTGTGGGGTTTTTAGTTTTTACCATGGTACCAGTGTGGGTCCTGGCCTGCCCAATGTGATTTTTACAGGGGTAATGCCGCGGGGATTCTGGAAGTAAGCCCTCATACTTTTTCCAAGAGCCAAGGGGCACTGCCTTTAGGAACTCCCCACTCCCTGGGCATTATTAACCTACACTAAAAAGATGAAGACTCGGCCTGTTTTACAGATCCTGGCTCACATTATTGGATGGTTTAGCTGAAATTCTTTTCCTAACTGTGTGCTCTTGAACAATCCTTTTTTGCTTAAGCTACTAATGCCAGGGGCAAAAATATTGTGCAGATATAGTCAGTCAGAAGCACAAGCTGAGAGCTCTAAGAACACCCAAATCACACACACTTCCCCTTCACACATACACACTCACAACTTTTGTCATACTAACATTTTGCATGTATTGAGGAGCACAGCCTTTGAGATGAATATTTGAGCGCCAAATTGCAAAGTGCAGGAGAGTAGGGCTTTAGGGAACTAGACATCTAGAGTTAATGACATTAATGTCTACAGCAGCCTCAGATAGTCTCCTCTCTCTCTCTCTCTCTCTCTCTCTTTCTCTCTCACTCTGTGTGGGTCTGTGTGTCTCTCTGTGTGTGTGGAGTCTATCACTGGTCATAGATTCTGTTCTGTGCCCTGGTCAGACCACCATCAATGCTCTTGTGATATTACACTGCACACTGCATCATCATCATCAATCAACCTGCATTACTTAGCAGCTGATCTCTAGGTCCTTTGTGTTGTTGCAGTACTACTACTACCTGCAGCACCTGCAACCAAGTTATATTCCTATTACGAGCTGGTAAGGTAATCACTCTTCTTTCTCAAAGATGTTAATGTGTTATGTCACACGCAATATTGTAGTTGTTGTAATTTGTCTAGTACTTAGTACTAATTAGTAGCTGGAGTGGCAGTGTAGCTGTTGTATTATTACTCAGGTGCTTAGTTTAGTAGCCACCTGCTTGCTGCATCCCCAGCGTTGAGCAGCAAATTTTTGGTTTGTCAGAAAAGTCGTGCTAAGTCTGGTTTCTGAGTGCAGAGTGTTTGACTCTCGGATTCATCATCATCATCATCATCATCCTCTTGTTTCCGATCACTGCATGAGGGAGAGAGAGAGAGAGAGAGCACATATGAAATGCTCATGAAGAGTCTCCAAGAAACAAAACAGCAATACATATTGTTGCATTATTTCCTTGGGTTTGTTCAGGGCGGCAGAAATCTTGTTTTTTCTTAGAGGGAGGGGGTAGTGAAGATCGGTTGGAAGATCTGTAAGCGGAGGAGTAGCCGGAGTGGCTTGTAGCTAGCTAGGTGCTGCACAATAGTAACTAGTATACACTGCCGGAGCTAGCTGCTGATTAGGTTGTTAGTTGTTCTGCCACAGTCGCGGCATGATTAAGCCCGCCGTGGAGTTGTGTTCTTGAAGGTGTTCAGCGTTGGTAATTCAAGCTGCTGCTGCATGACGAGCGTAGACCTTCAAGCGAAGTTTAAGGTAGGGTGACTGACGGCGAAGTAGTGCTCGAGTAGTAACCAGTACCACTGCTTGCATTGAGCTGTGCACCAGAGTTGGTCTGGATCGTGGAGCTGGAAGGAGAGACGAGATGCGCATGAGTGGAGGAGCCACACAAGCTCCACGGCACCAACACGTGAGCTGCTGATCATGAAACTGTTCCAATGGGGGCCTCCTGCAGGAGCCCAGTTTTAGATCCATCTGACTCTTGAGCGAATTTGTATAGCTCCAAGAAGAGAGAGACAGAGAGAATTTCGGAGAGAAACTTGAGGAGCAAAATGGGCACTGTTTGCTCAGGGAAACAGTTTGCGTTTCTCCACCTCTGCTGCTGCTGCTGCTGGCTCTGTTTTTTCATCCTCAATATTCAGTCGCTGGAGGCCATGGCTGACACCCAGCTCGAGGTGGACGAAGGAATAGCCCTTCTTGCCATCAAGGCCAGCTTGGTGGATCCTGAAGGCCATCTGAATGACTGGATTCCAACGTCCAATTCCACTCATCCATATTGCTCATGGACTGGAATCACGTGCACTAGTAGTACCTCGCTCATCAACAACTCCAGCAGCGTGATAACAAGCCTGAATCTTTCCTCCATGAACCTCACAGGCTCGCTATCCTCCGACTTGGCTCAACTCAAGAACTTGGTAAACATCTCTGTGGACTCTAACAACTTCACTGGCGACTTGCCTGCCGAGATTGTGTCCCTACCCTTTCTGCAATTTCTCAACATCTCCAACAACAATTTCAGCAACTACTTTCCTTCCAACTTCTCCCACCTCCGATACCTCCAGGTAAATTTTATGTTCCCAGCTCACTCTGTTTGCCAGCTTCTTTGGCTCTTTCTGGTCAGATTATTAGTTGTCGGTAAGGCCCCAGGTTGAGGGCATTATCAGAATAAGGGTACCACTCAAGGTGGCGGTAGCCAAGGTGGTGCCCACATTCTGGTTACACCCTAATCCAAGGTCCTCACCGAGCATAAAGCAACTGCCTCTCCTGATCGAATTGTACAGTCAAACATTTCAGAATTTGTTCCTTCTTAAAATTGTAAGATCCCTCTGGTGTAGCCAAGGAAATCTTACCTTTTTAAGGTGCGCTCCAAATACACTGTGAAATTTCTGGCTTTGCTTTGGGTGTCGTTTGCAAGAAGACTGCCGATGTACTTACAACAAATTAGTTCCATTGATCTCAAAAAAAACTGAACATCCAGAGAATTGTTTCAGAAGATCTTTGAGACGGTTCAGTGACACTCAAGATGTTTCTGACATACAAGGAAGAATCAAATCTCCTCACAATCAATCATGCTGTCATTTCCGATAGTTTTTCAAATTCTCCCCAAACCCTAGCTGAAAGCAAAACCTTGGTGCTGAACTATTAGGAAATTTGGTCAGCTGGATCTTCCTCTTCTTATTTGAGTTGTTACAAGAATAGAGATTATTATGCAATTTTTTGGGGTTGGGTTTGGATAGGTTCATCTCTTTTAGGGCTGTTTTTTGTTGTCTCATGAACTCTGCTATCATCTCATCCTAGGCCCCTCGGATTGGGAATGCCCCCACCCAGGCTTTACCATACACATAAAGGCTGAGGGCACCTTAAAAAGGTAAGATTACCTCCACCGTGAGTGAGGTAAGAATCTTAAGTTTTTAGCAAGGTTCTTACACTTCATAAGGTTCCTCACCAGTTCTGTATGCATGTTAAGGACCTTAGATGTGGTGGCATAACCAGGATTCAGAATCCACCCTTGGCTTTGCCTGGGGCAGACTCCTCATTTTGGTAACACCCCCCCAGCTTCAGGCCTTAACGTACCATGTAACACAACATTAACTCATGTACATCACAGCAGAGAGCCTGAAGCTTTATTTCAGAAAGAATCCTATGTCTAGAATGAGTAATGCTGGTGACTAACTTAATTGTTTCAAACAAACTTTTGCCAGGTGTTGGACTGCTACAACAACAATTTTTCTGGACCACTACCCCCAGATTTATGGGAAATAGCATCCCTCACACATTTAAGCCTGGGAGGAAACTATTTTGAGGGAAACATTCCAACCACCTATGGCAGTTTCCCAAGCCTAGTGTACTTGGGCATCAATGGGAATTCCCTCACTGGAGCTATCCCGGAAGAGCTTGGAAATCTTGCAGGTAATTACACTTCATCCCTAATGACTCGTTTCTTGTAGAAGCAAATGCACTCTATATGGATTTGTATTCTTTTTACTATCACTCATACAACAAGCAGCTTATGTTGTTTGATTACATTGCAGAGATAAAGAGAACAAACATTAGCTTCCTATATGAAAGAGAAAAGAGAAGCATTTTCAATTTGAGGGAAGAATTGTGCTTAGCTTCCTACCACAGTTCCTTCCTTTTGCTTCCCGAAATGCAACAGAAACTCAGGACACACATTTTTACAATATTTTGAAGCAAATGTGAAGCAAATAATTTACTACAAAATGTGAAGCAAATTAATATATGTTGGGAGCTGATGAAGTCATTCAGAGTAGTGGCAACTGGTATTACCTTTCATGATGAAGGTGATGGTGTTATATACTTTGTGAGTGTTCTTGCAAGGTTATGACCACTCTCACTCTTGTCATGGTTTTTTTTTGGTTTGGTTAGGACTTACACAGCATTTGGTTGGTCACCTAGGTAATATTCTTTTGTGGAGTTTCCCTCTGCAATCCCATTGATGCTAGATTTGTAATACATTTTGACAGGCAACTGACAATTGTTTTGGGTGACTCAACTCCAGAGCTTGAGGAACTGTACATGGGTTACTACAACAGTTTCTCATCAGGCATCCCAGCAAGCTTTGGAAATTTATCCAAGCTTGTGCTTCTAGATCTTGGCAATTGTGGACTGAATGGAACACTTCCAATTGAGCTTGGGAATTTGGTGAACCTTGATTCACTCTTCCTCCAGCTCAATAACTTCACAGGTGCAATCCCAGCTGAGTTTGGCAACCTGGTGAACTTAAAGTCACTAGACCTTTCCTACAACAATCTGACAGGAGAGATCCCACCTACATTTGCGTACTTGCAAAATCTGGAGCTGTTAAGCCTGATGAACAACAAAATTGAGGGCACCATTCCTGCTTGCTTGGGTGACCTTCCCAACTTACAGGTCAGTCAATTGCACCACCAAAAAAGCTTGTGAGATGACTTCATAGTTGTGAATGATATCCAAGTTTTCATGGGTTCAATGCTTTCTAACTGTAGAAAACTGTTGTCATTGTGGTCTTATCAGGTGCTTTATTTATGGACAAACAATTTGGTGGGAAGTATACCACAGACACTTGGACAGAACACAAATCTCACACTTGTTGACCTGTCATCAAATTTTCTCAACGGGACAATTCCACCATATTTGTGCATTGGCCAAAAGCTTGAATGGTTAATATTACAATACAATCAGCTCACAGGTTCAATACCTGAGAGCTTGGGCAATTGCCAAAGTCTGACAAAACTCCGCCTCAGCTACAACTTCCTCAATGGATCAATCCCACTGGGACTATTAGGGCTTCCAAATATTTCAATTGTGGAGGTCAAAGCCAACCATATTACAGGGTCAATACCATCTGACATCATTCATGCTCCACAGCTGGGATACTTTGATTTTTCTGACAACTATCTCTCCAGCAATTTACCCGCAAGCATTGGAAATCTCCCAAGTCTTCAGCAATTTCTGGTATCACGCAACCAGTTCAGTGGGTTGATCCCACTCCAGATGTGTGACATGCCTCTGCTAAACAAACTTGATCTGAGTTCCAACAATTTCTCAGGCCCAATTCCATTGGCAATATCTAATTGTAAGAAACTTGGATCACTTGATCTGAGCTCGAACGATTTGTCTGGTGAAATTCCTCCACAAATTGGGAACATACCAGATCTCTATCTCCTGAATCTTTCCCACAACCATTTGACCGGTCACATTCCAGCACAGTTGCAGATGCTTCAAACTCTAAACGTTATCGACTTCTCCTACAACGATCTTTCAGGACAGATACCTCACTTCGACTCATGCAATATAAGTGCTTTTGTGGGGAATCCATTTCTGTGTGGGGATATTTTGCCATCATGCACTCTACAATCTCCTGCCCCAGCACCAGCTCATGGTCTTAGCAACGATACAAACCATCTCGCATGGTTGGTTGGGGCATTGTTCTCAGCTGCCTCGATTGTTCTACTTCTGGGCTTGTGTTGCTTTCTCCAAAAGTACAAGTGGTATATCTGCAGGTGTTTCCGAAGGCAGCCCGTAGCCCGCCCTTGGAAATTGACTGCTTTCCAGCGGTTGGATTTTTCAGCTACCGAGGTAAGCAATCAACTTCATATTTGTCAATAAAGAGATGTCCATGTTCTAGTATATTATATAATCAAGTAATAACTACCAACCTAGCTAGGATTGCAACAAAATAATAAGGTTTAGGAATTCCTGCAGAAATGCTTCAGGAAGATTTTTCCCATTTTGCTGCTTTAATGAACTAATGTGGAAAAATCCAGGTGCTGGATTGCTTGTCAGAGGACAACATAATCGGTCGTGGTGGGGCAGGAACTGTTTACAAGGGTGTCATGCCCAGTGGTGAGATTGTGGCAGTCAAACGACTAGCTGGGGAGGGGAAAGGGGCATCACATGACCATGGCTTTTCTGCTGAGATCCAGACACTTGGGAAGATTCGGCATCGGAATATTGTGAGGCTTCTGGGTTGTTGTTCTAACCATGAAACAAATCTGTTGGTATATGAGTATATGCCCAAGGGAAGTCTTGGAGAGCTTCTTCACAGTAAGGAGAAGTCAGGCAATCTCAGTTGGGAAACAAGGTGAGAGGGTTCTTGTTTAATTCATCATCCTTCCTGTGTTTGATTAAATGTGATCCATCCTCCACACATTCCTCACATCAGTGCTTGAGCGCCTTGCACAATGGATAATAAACAATTCTGTGTAATATGTGCCATTACCTAATGTCAAATTGCCATTTTAACATATTATATGCCACAATAAACTCCATATATTGTACATTGTATTGGATGAAACTACAAAGTTTACCTCAAACATGTGTCATCAGCTGCAGCTTTTTGTGTGTGAAAAACCACATCCTCTTGTAGCAAAGTCTTTGCGCTGTTGTGCTCATCAATCCCAGTAATAATTACTGATGGAGGCTAATCACCAATTCTCTTACAGCTGCTGTTTGACATGGTCTCTTAACACCAAATGCTGGGTGGCTGTGTAACAGGTATAGTATTGCAGTCCAGGCAGCACATGGTCTTTGTTATTTGCACCATGATTGCTCTCCATTGATTGTGCACCGAGATGTAAAATCAAACAATATTTTACTAGATGACAATTTCCAGGCACATGTGGCCGATTTTGGACTTGCCAAATTTTTTCAGGGCACTGGGAAGTCAGAATCCATGTCATCTATAGCAGGGTCTTATGGCTACATCGCCCCAGGTTAGAATTCTAACTTGTTTGTTGTACCTCGTTGAGGTCATTCTTTGTATTTATTGGGTTAACATGCATTCTTTTGCTAGCTAATTACAAATGGGATGAATATCACTATCCACCTTTATTTATTAATGAAAATAATAAATTTTGACAATTCAAAAATACATAAATTTATCGACAAATGAAAAAATTCTTAAACTATGTTTTCAATTTCTTATGAATATTTTGAAGATTTTTCTTGGGGGCCCACTTATTTTCTACATGTTTGTGGTATTTACCTTTGAAAGTAATAGAAAAATGCCTCATTTTGAACTAACTTCATTTTTATAGAACTGTAAGTGAACTCCCCATGATCTGTACCTGAAATTTGAATACAAATAAAAATTGTTAGACAAATCAAACTTCATTGGGACATGCGGCTTTGATGCTATGAGACCTTGCCAGAAGTTGCATTGGATTGTTGCCCTGACTTACAATGCTTGCTTGGGTTTTCTTTCTATCCTCCAGAATATGCATACACGCTAAAGGTCAATGAGAAAAGTGACATCTACAGCTTTGGTGTGGTGTTAATGGAGCTTTTGACTGGCAACCGACCAATAGAGCCGAGTTTTGGGGATGGAGTGGATATAGTGCAGTGGGTTAGGCAGAAAATCCAGACAAAAGATGGTGTCCTTGAAATACTCGACTCAACAATGGGGGGAGTTGGAGTCCCACTCCAGGTAAATGCAAACACCAATGGTTTATCCATACAGGTATCCTTTCACAAGATCATATTCATATTTGATTCCCAAAAAACTTGACTGTGGCTAGTAGGTATGCTCTAATCTGGTTCAAAAGCAAAACACTGAAGATCTTACCCTCTAAATATGCAGTGTTTGCATAACACAAGGTATTTTCTTTCTGGATAGTGCAGGAGGTGATGTTGGTCCTCAGAGTCGCATTATTATGCTCCAGTGACCTGCCAGTAGATCGCCCAACAATGCGGGATGTGGTGCAAATGCTGTCAGATGTGAAGCCAAAAAGCAAAGGCAGCAGTCTTGCAGATTCACGTGAATTGATGGCATCAGATGTTCTAAAGAAGACTGATGATCTGCAACTTTTAAGTGTTTAAAGAGCTTTTATTGTTTCGCAAAGTGGAATCCTTATGTTCAAATGGATTAAGCTATTTAGGTCTATTACTGTACATTACAATCAGTTGAAAGGGGTGTAGAGCTTGAAATTGTGAAGCCTTGACAGTCTTTATAGTTTATTAGCCTAGAGTTTGAGGAGATCAGAATTTGAAGGTTTTGGATTAGTTACAAGGGAAGCATGGGGCAGCATGTAAAGGATGCCATTGTGCATCTTTTGTGTCTGCTGCAGTATGAACAATGCACCTTCCATTTCTTTATAAATTTATTTTTCACACAAAAACTCAAGAAAGAACTTGTTTGAAAACATCCATGCATGTCTCTGATTTGAGTGCATGGCATTTTCATAAAAAACTGCAAGTGTCTTCTTGATAGTCTACATAAATGCGGTGAACTGATTGAAGGGTGACACTTCTCACTGCTAGTAAATGTTTGCAATTGTTGCTTTATGTGAGCTGTTTTGCTTAGTGTAAGGCTCCCCATATTGGGCATAATGGTTGTAAATTGTAAAGCTGCCTGTACCCAAAGGAATAGTAGCCTGGAGGGTATAGGGAGCTTACAGTCATAATTCCTGAAATGTGTATAAGGGCATCTCCACTGGCACACTGCACAATATTTTTTGGATGAAGAATAGTAAAGTTTGTGCCAGTTTGGCACAGTAAAATGACTTTGGGCCAATGTTTGTGCACATGATGTACCTGCAAAAGGTCAAAGGTAAGGATTGAAAAACCCCACAATTCGAAGCAATTAGTGAACCAAGAGACTGCAGCCACACACCTGCCATCTCAAAGTTTTTCCTCCTTCAGTACTCTGCTGCTTGCCACCTACAAAGTGAAAAGTGTCCTCCTCATCTGCCCTGTGTTTCTGAGTCCTAAATTAAACCTGAATAATATCTCAGTGACTCTGTCAATTTACAATCTCAAGAGCACCCTTGATCAATAACCTCATATTGACACAGCAAATACTTTCAGAGCCCTGAAATGCTAGTGTATCCTTTCTTGAGAAACACTAAGAAACCATTAACATGAAGAACTGAATCATTTCATCTAGGGTTAGAGCCTTGAGAGCCACCACAATTGGATCTTAAGTTTGATCCCTAACCAATCAACATCTGCTTCCCAGATGCACCCATGGAGTCAACCAGATCACGGCTACATTTGCACAATCAGACCCTTGGCCAGTTGCATATATTCCCCAAAACATCAAGAGGCTACAGGTCACTGTTCCAGGATTCCATGGATATGGGCTTGTGCTCCTCATACACATATATCCCTCTGCAACAGAAATAACAATGCTCAAATTGGGCATGAGTTGAAATCCAGCTATGGTAGAGCATCAAATGGATATTGATCAGCTGTAATACAAAGCCATGTATATTTGCGATCCATACATCACTATGCTACATATATGTACAATTCAGCTATGGTAGAGCATACTGCACCAAACAGTGGTGATCCTGGCAAACAATACCATGATCCAACTTTAAAAGGTTATAGATTCTCAAAAGATCTTCATAAGCACAGAGAATTTCTTCCATACCTGAAAATAATTGAGACAGGACCCAATAATACAGTTATAGATCTCACAACATGTAGGCAAACAGGAAAAAGAAACAAACCTGAAGAATAGAACAAAACAGACAATACCCAAGCTAAGGAGTAGTTTGTTCAACAGCAACCATCACACAAATGTTCAGAGACCTTCAACAGCAACATGTATGGTCTGAGAAAATACCACAACATCCCCACTGACTTCATCAGCTCCTGGCAGTTCTTAGAGGTCAATGACATACAGTAACCAACATACTGAGTTTCTATCTCTATACCAGCAGCAAAAGGAAAACTCAGCCCTGATGCTGGCTAGATCAACAGAAACTAAAAGAGAAGGAGAAGACAAAAGAAACCAAGAAGAAAAAGGTATACAGCAAGTGACAGAAAAAGTTTTAAAACATGTTCACATCTTGATTATGTTCTCTACTGGGCTTTTGAACCCTCCCTGCATAGGATCATGAGTCCCTTGAAATAGAATTATTTTGAAGAATCCAAAGGCAGAAACCACCAAACAGGAATCTTTCTTTGTTAAGCAAGCCCCTTTCCCAATGGACGACACTGTGACTAATTGGGTATCACCAATGATAGCAATCAAGACCTAAAAATGGTAGCTAGGTGATTTACCCCCTGCATTTTGTTGTTCATAGCTCTGTTGGACCTCGGCATTTGAGGAATTCCCTAATGAGTCACCAAGAAATGTCAACTTCCTACATCATATCACTGGATTGTGAATGTCATTCTCACAAATAAAGGCCACATGTTTGTGCTCTTGGAAAATTTCTCACTCCATAATGAAGCAGAATGTCTGTGGTATTTGGTCAGAATTGGCCAACACTAGATACACAGTGACTCCAGAGGGCAGATTTTCATCCCTATGACAATTTGTCAGGTCAATAATCTGCAGATTATCCTGGATCATGAAATCCACTTGAATAGCAAAACTCCTTGATCATAAGGTTCAATATTTCACTTGATTGGCTGATTCTCAAAAGTTGGATCTTCATGCCCACCTTTTACCTCCAATCACCTTTGTGCTGAGCAAGACTCCAGTTCAAGACAACCATCTCCAAATATCTTCTTCCTGGTTCCAAGCATCTCCATCATGTTCTTTGTCCGCAAACAACATTTGATTTGCTCCCAGGCAACCAAAAGCTGACTTGCACTGGTGCCTAAACAATTGAAACAGCTTACAGAGCCTGACTCTGCGAAAGATTCAAAGAAACCAACAAAGCAACAGTAAAGCATTTGCACACGTTGGGCAGAAGCAAAGTCTTACTAACAATCAAAACAATATTTACATCCTAGTAAATCTGATCTCACTTATAATGTATATCTTTGTCCATGCAAAACCCTACAAATCTTAGAAAGAATGTCCAAGAGAACCAGATCTTATTAAAACCTCTTTAGAACATGTTAACCTGCTGTTAACAGGCTATACAAAATCAGGGACTGGCAACTATAGCACCTCTGGGAGATTTACAGCTGCAGCCAAGCAGCACCATCACAAAGTATGGTTTTTGAAAACTGTCAATGGCAATGCACCCTTCTTAAAAATCTCAGGTCTGGCTCCTCCGAGAACCTGTCAACATTAGCCATCCCTCTGTCTGTTAGTGACAACAACCTCCTAAATTCCCAAGAAATAAGCCAGTGCTGCCAAACTGATGTGACATCTAGTATTAGGGAATTACCTATCAATCGTTCACCTTGGATACACCTCAAATTTGTGTAGATGACGGGAAATGCTGGACGTTGTTCTGGATCACCATGCCAACACTCGGTAATCAAAGTCTTCAACTTAGAGGGGCAATTCTCCGGTAACTCTGGTCTAATTCCCTCTTTCACCATTGTCCTGACTTGACCCTGGTAAGCACCTTCAAAAGGCAGCCGGCCTGTGAGGATCTCATAGCAAGTCATTGCAAAACTGTAGACATCTGGTTTAAAAGGGTCATACTTTGCGGGTTTCACATCCACAGGCTGCTTATTGTCATTCCGCCCATCATACAACTCGGGTGCCATCCATCTTGTAGTGCCAACTGTAGACAGGTTCGAACATGTGCTTTCCTCCCTGATTTTTGCAAGACCGAAGTCGGCAACTTTTGCACACTGGTATCCGTTTGGTTCTTGTGGGAACAGAGGCTGAACGAGAATATTATGAGATTTGAGGTCCCTGTGTGCTACTTTGCGTTCATGCAAGTACATCATACCTGCAGCTAACTGGATCATAATGTCAATAGCAACATCAAGCCCTAAAGGCATGGTATCAGTCGCATTGGAGTAATAGACTTCTCTGGAGGAAGAAGTGTCATTGGCTATCTCAGTCGTGAGTGTGAGTGAAGATTCGATCAGCGTACGAAGATCTCCTGTCATCAACTCCATGACGAAGGAGAATTCGCGATTGTCTTCGGCGCAGCAGACTATGAGCACTATGTTCGGGTGACTCAGATTTTTGAGCAGCTCCATCTCTTGCCCGAACGCTTTCGCGAGGTGTGCTCCGAATTTTTTCTCGGCCCACCATTGCCCCAGCCACAACGTCTTGTGCACTTCTCCAAATGCACCCTTTCCCAGCAATTTTCCTCTCTGCAGATCCTCAAATGGCACGGTCCAAGAATCTCGAGCGCCATCGTCTCCTGCTGCAACCTTTTCTCCATTCATCCTGCCAAGCATGCACTTGGCAAGAGTGCGATAATCAGGCGTACCACCTATTTCATTCTCCATCGCTTCCAATCTCACACACAATTCCCTCTCATCTCTACCAGCTAAAACCTTGAGTTCATTGCAATACGACTCCCGAGAATTTACACACTCGTCAATTGCGCGTTTGACTACCGCCGTGACTCCTTGCGTCGGCTCCTTTCTCAGACAGACGAGTGCACGCATCAAGGCTCTGCACCACTCGATTTCGCGCACCCGGAGAGCGAACGCCTCCTTGATATCTCGCAGCTTAATCACGGCTTTGAGCCAGTCTTCAGGGCAGCAATCCTGAATCAAGTACTCGACAACCTTCACCACTCGATAGATCTCCCTATCCAAAGCCGGTTCCCATTCCGCCGCATCATCATCTCCCAATCCCTCCACGTAAGCCTTCGAATCTTGAACCAGATCAAAGAGCTTGAAAGCCAAGAACCGACATTGCCGCATGTGCAGCTTGAGAGAACCATTCTCCCCTGGCGACACCATTCTCAGCACGTTGAAAACCGTGGGAGACACCAGCTCCAGATAACGAGTATTCGAACCCATGAACCCCGATCACAAGTCACAGTACTCAAGCCCAACTGTCCCGCCCTCCTCCTGCCTACTCTCCTCCCTCTTGCTCCAAGCCCGGAAGTCCCGTTCAGGAAAACCCTATGTGTGCTGCGAAGGCCAAATCTGAGAGCGTTCTGAAATCCAGCGTTCTAGAATCAGACCTACGTTGTCAATACGATGCAACAAACAACCCATAGCTTCTTCAAATCGTTCTTGTGCGTTGTTGTTGATCATTAGTCTCGTTCTTATCGCTATTTTTGAACCGCGATTCCCGCGGCTACACGCGGTAAGAAGCTCCATCGGAGCGCGCGCGCAAACGAACGCGATGAGGACGACTGAAAGCAAGCAAGCAAAGCGAGAGCGCGTACGTAGCTGTTGGTGTAACCCTGCCAAACCCTTTTGTTACGTATTACAAAAGCGCAATTATTCTAAGGCCCGCTCTTGACTAGGAGGAAGTCCAGGCCAAGAAACCTTCGTTGAGGCCAATAATGACTTAAAAGGCCAAATTTTTCAACACTTTTTGGCCTCTTGTAACTTGTTTGGCCTCAACTTACTAATCAAATTATGATTTGTTGACTTTGCCTACCAAGGCAAAGATACTGTGTTTAGACTCATTCTAGAGTACAGTAGCTTAAAGGATTTCGGCCCTTAGGTAATAATAGGTCTCTTTTTATACCAGGATTTTTGAAAGATGATATTTTGGCTTGTTTTCAAACTTGAGATTAGTTATTATAGAGTTATAATTATGTATCTTGAAGGATTTTGGTTTCTTTTAGAGGATTTTCTTGAAGGTTATATTTTTTCATGGTGAAATATTTGAGTTTCCATAATTCTTCTTTTACATTAAGATACTTTTTAATGTAAATGCCAAGGCCACAGTTGTGTGACACACCCCTTGTTTTTCAAGATCAAGGTCCAGGATTTGTTTTTCCACCTCAACAACTTATTAACTTTCCCCTCTAAAGTTGTTGAGGCAAACAAGTTGGAACCAAATCTTCATATTTTTATTTTGAATAAATAATATTTTAGTTTTTTACAGCATTTCCCTCAAGGGTTGCAAATTGGCTCTCAAGTTAATATGTTTTTTCTTTTCTTTTCTTTTTCTTTTCTTTTTCTTTTCTCCCTTTGGGGCCATCAGGGGCCAAACAATCATAGATTGAAATATTGTATTTTAGTTTGGCCTTTGACCTTTAGAGGAAAAACCCCTTGGGACTAATTTCAGTGGTTGCACCAATAGGATTGCTTGATTTAGGTTCAACCTTGGTGTTGACTTCTTGTGTCAAGTGGGCCTAAAAGGACATGAGTATGCGAGTTCACTAATTCAGGCCAGAGTGAACCAGCTCCCATGACTACACCAGTTGGGGATGTATGTGGTTCGATCGTCACAGATTTTTCATTGGTTTTTCATTCGATGTGCGGTTATTCCAGCACAGTTTGATTAGGTTTAAAGCACAAGTTTTTTTTTCGGTAGTTGTATAAAATTGTTTAATATTTTTATTATGATTATGCATCCAATGTAATTTAGAATTTTTTTTTAAAATCAAAATTTAGTTTAAGTAAATTTTTGGCAATTGTAAGGAATAATCTAGTTCCCCAATTAAGGTTATGCATCTAAATTTTGGAGTGTTTATTTAATTTAGGGTCAATGTAGTCATTTTTTAAATTCCAAAATGAGGTTAGGCTTTAAATTTTTTCAAGCATTTGTATAAGATTGTTTAATTTTAAATTTAAGATTATGCATGTCCAACCTCAAAAATCAAGATATAACCATGGGATCAATACCCTCAATTTTCTTTAAGTCTTTTGAACTTCTAAACCCCACCCTAATGCAATATATTCATGAATGTAATTATAATCTCCAATCTTTCCTCCTTATGACTTTTCCTTTTTTATCCCAACATTACCAATTCATTCTTATTCAAAGGATACCCAATTTGTAGGTGTCTTGTGTCCTGTTGTCACACTTAACCTCACAAAAGCTTAAACCTAGAAAGTCCCAAGTTTCACTCAATGCATGCTCCACTCATTTCAATTACATGCTCAAATGCTAAAGCTTAAACTTCCTCACAAAGTCATCATGTTCTAACACCAATCCATCATAATGTTGGTTGAAATTTACACACCTTGACCTAATTCCACTATTGGGCGTAGCAAAAAAATAATTGTAGCAACCATATCTTTTTGGGTCAAATAACATAGTTCTAAAAACAAGGCCATTTCCATTATAAGAAACCTCAACATATCACCTACCACAAAAGTTTTCTTTCCCAATTTTTCTACTTTATACACATTTCTATAACCAAAAGACTTACTTTTGTCCAGCACAAGGTTGCCACTCTAGAATAGGTCTTCACAACATCTTCACACACAGAATCTTTCATCCTATTTATACAAGTTTCACTTGTGTTTTAGACACACAACATTTGTGTTCAAATAATATGAACCTATGAATAAGTTTTGCATGATTATTGTTGTTGAATCATGACTCACAAAGTTTATGGTGTAACAAAACAACGCTCTATTTGACAACTTCAATTATGGGTGAATTTTGCACACCAAAGGATTGCCCCGTTTGTTTCCTTTTTATATGTGTGCAAAACCTATTCACTATATGTGGAAAGGGAAAGCTTAATCACATGATGTATCATTGTGTGCATGGGGAGGTCAGTTCTATATTTGAAGAAGCATTGAAAATAAAAGAATATTTTTTAATATGCTATGAAATAATAAAATATTTTAGGTATATTGTTAAATAGATGATATATTTTAAGCATATTTTCATACTGAATTATAAGCATTTCATTTATATTTAAGTAAATCATAGATTAAGATTTCAAAAGTTTCACCTTACATTTTTTTGCATGTTGTTTGGAATAAAATGGAAATGACCTCCCCAAGATTGTATGAAAAACACATGGAAAGAAAGCTTTAAAATTTGGGGAAAATAAGTTATGAGAAAATTATTATTTGAATGGACTTCGAAATTATGTGACATGCACGAAAATGATGATGATGCGGTGCAAGGAAGACAAAATAAGCAATTCTTGATCCTTGCAATCTACTTGTAACATAAATGGAAAGTAACTATAAAATAAACCTTGATATATTGAAAGTAAAAATATTATTTTATTCAATGATCAACATGATAATAATTTTTTACTTTAACATAATAATGTTGAAAAACCACATTTTAAAATTGTGTTTAAGTAGATTCTTAAAAAGATAGATCTACTTGATAAGATTTTTTTTCTTTATCATGTAGATGTTAATTAAATGAAATATTTACAAAATGAGTTTGCAAGTCAAATTTACTTAATGGGTCCATTCATAGCTGGGGTTCCAAAAAAAGGAAAAAGGAATCCAAGACCTTTCTAAGGATATTTTTTGTAAATGACATTTACATGAAACAAATTTAAACAAAAAAAATTGAGTAGTTTGAAATAAAATAATATATGTGGTGTTGGTGATTTTTCACATACATACATAATTATGCATCAATATTTTGGTTTACAATCAAAATCACAAAAAATGCCAAAATCAGATTCTAAAATCAGCTAAACATGATTTTTCACATGTTTATTTCCTGTGCATGTGATTTATGTCTAAAGTTAATAATTTTGAACTTAGTGAATATGAACAACTAACCAAATGATTTTTAAAAGGGATCATTTCCCTTGTAACCCTTTGCTTCAAAATTTTAAAACTTTGAAATTTTCATATGATTTATTTTTTCATCAAGTTGACCTAATGAACATGTAATGCCATAAAAGGAAACATGTTTTTCTTGTACAATTTTTTTGAAATCAATTGCATTATTTTATACATTCCTTTTACATTCTTTTATTAAAAAATTTAATATGGACAAAGTACTTTCTAGATCAGTCAAGGACTTAAAAGGACTATTAAATAACATTCATTAATTATTGGATTTTTTTAAAATATTTTTTTCTCAATACACTAAGTGTAGGAACATAAAATCATATCATATTTGTAATATAGTAAATACTATAAAAATCTAAAATTTCCTTTTGTAGTCCTTTCAAAATTGGTCATTCCTTTTTAGAATCCCAATTGTGAATGATCCTAGTAAAAAGTCTTATGTATTCTCAACTTTTGCATATTATAATATTAATATATCTAACTTTTAATGTATAAGTAGGTTTGAATGAGTGTTGTGTGGGTGTTTGTTTTTTGAAAAACCTAAGATTTCAAATTTTATATATTTTACAAATGTGGTAAAACCTTCAAATAAAAGGGGTTTTTTTTTTTGAAAAATGTCAAAACTCACAAATAAGGGTGAGATTATTTTGCCCAAATAAGGTGGTTACCAAGTATAAAGTTTTCTTAAAATGATGCAATTCCAAATTCAATCCAAATTTAGGGTTGTGACATATTCACTAGGAGTGGTTCTACTACTTGCACTTCAAGGACTTGAAGTTGTTAGAAATATGTAGTAATACAATGATAAAAGAATCATTGTTCTTGTGTAAAACAAGTTGTGAATTATTTCATTTGCACTAATCTTGAAGAAACTTCCTTTTTTGTTTGTATCTAGTACATTCAAACCTAACTTGTAAGTCACTAAACCAACCAACAACAATGTGCCTTATAAAATACGTGATGAAACAAGTGGGAATAAGTCCTATACCTTGTTGGAAAGTAACAAAGATACCTTAAATACCAAGCATGAACTAACATGTGCATACACAAAACCTTAAAACCTGATACCAAGACCCATTTAAAACATTCAAACTTGGGGAGGTCCTCAAAGGTCTCTTTCATTGAAAATGGGTAGGTAGGTTTCAAAATCTACTTCAATTTTACCATGATCAATGGTTTAACAGTTAAGGGTTTATGTTGACATCTTTATTTTTGGATCTTGGCAAATCAAGTTCTTGATACTCAAATCCAAAACCATCAATTCTAACACTTGGATCCAAGTACCCACACAACATTGGTTTGTACACCATGTTGGCATAGTCAATTTCAAATGCATTTTTTACTTGCTTTTCATATTCTAATAAAGTTCCTCAATTTTTGTATTCAACTTACCATAAACTAAATGCATTTGCATTTTATTTTTCTTATGAAATTTATAAAGATTTTAAATCTACTTTCTTGTGTTCATGTTAAAAATTATCTGATTTTGAAATTAAAATTTTGAGAGATTATTTTTTCCATTTACTTTGCCTTACTTACACATAATGTATATCCATTACATGTATGAAAGGGATTTCAAAGTTGTTATGTGTTATGTAATGAAACATATGGATGTATGCATCCATCAAATGGATATCAAATGCACAATAGATTAAATGAATTGATGCATGCGTTAGTATGATGTCACATCATGTGAGATATGTCATCAAATGGATTTGTGTGTGCATCAAAAGCAATGTATTATGGAAATGAAAGCATAGTATGTCATGTATTGAAAGGATGTGTCATGCACTACCTTGTCTAGGTGTTTACATCCATTTAATTATCAACAAATTAAAACATGTCACAATAATCCTATTAAACAAGCATACACACACATATAATCAGAAGCACAATGTATCCCAACCATGGGAGAATCCATGCCTTACATCATCAAACATTATGTATTGAAAAACGAAATGAACACACAAACATTCAACACACAAAGATAAATGCAAAAGACTCAACTTCACAAAAGATGAGTCTTTTGCTTCTCCCAAGAACCTAATAATTTCAAGAACCAAAATATCCTAAACCATGTTCACATTAGGTTAATGCTAGGACATATTTAAAAATATCTTGAAGTAAACAATATTCACATTAATCCTAACATATTCCATTCCACAAGATATCATGAAATGAATTGAACCCATGTTTGGGATTAGACATGGATCAACCATGTGTGTTAAAAAACAATGTCTAGCATTGGGAACTAAATGCTTGGGTAAGCATCATTACAAAAATTATTTATTTATTTTCCTTTTTGGACATACTTGAATCTTGTATATGACCTTTTTTACTTTTCTTTTTGTAATATTAGCACTGAATAGCCAACTAAGCGATGGTCTACTTTATCATTATTCATGTTAGGCATTTTTTCCAAGGGGACACTTTTATTTTGATTTACAAAATAGGCAAGCAAAAAAATGGCCCCATAAATAGGATGTTTGGTAAAAAAAATTATAATTTAATTATTTATATAATAGGATAACGTTAATTCTAAAAACCAAAATACAAATAATATAGGATATATGTTAATCCAAAAGACTAAAAGTAAATGATATGTAATAAGCATTTTAGGTGTTAGTTGCTAGTAGGTTCAATTAATAAATTAAGAGCTTTTAATTCAAAAACTCTTGTAGTTTTCCATTTTTTGTTAATTCTTGCATCCTTTGCCTAATTATTAATGGAAATTTCATTTGATTGTTGATTATTCCTTTGGAAAGAATGTTTGTTTGACCTTGCTTAGGATGATAATTATATTACTTTGATTCATCTACCTTTTCATCTTGTTTAATTTCATATTTCCTTTACAACTTCAAGTCTAATAAAACTAAATATTGAAATGAATATAAGATATTGAAATTTCATGCATATATATATATAGGACCTAGCTAAAATATGTGCCTATTAGAAAATTAAATAATAATAAAAAGTGGGGGAAAAAATTCCTCTATTAATACCCCCCCACCCCCACCCCCCCCCCCAATCCTTGTTGGATGCAAATGGTCTAGAATTTTAACATTTAATGTCCCACATAAACATTTTTTATCAAAATTTCAAAAATTAGACACCTTCAACATTTAAATATGTAAATTGATCCAAAAATGGTGATGTTGGTCCCCGATGGTATTGTAACTTAAAAAGTGTTTGAGCCTATGAAGGTCAAATTTCAATTAAGTCTTTACTAAAACATAGGTAGATTGCATAAATTAACTCTCACACAACACCCATGCATCATACAAAATACTTGAACAATGTAAGAGATTAAATTAACATGATTTCTGGCTAGGATCACCCACACACCTAAAGTTTAATTTTCATGTGAGCTACACCCAATGGGAAGTTTGTCACACATGTTTAAAAATTGTCCTTGACGAGGATCATTCACCAAAATCACGTACATTTGCTCTTGTGAACACTTCCATAATTAAAAAGACATGTAAGTTTATTACAACATGGCTTCATTAGACAAAAAGTTTATCCAAGGTTTAACATATTGTAACAAACATGAATCGTGAAAGGGAGAATATGGATAGAAAGCCTCATTCATAAACCCTTATACACTTGAAAGGAGAAATGCATAAATTATCAACTACATTCAGTTATATCTATTAAACATTCTCAAACATTAACTACAAATCAATAATATTATGCCACATACTATCATTTTAAAAATATCATCCTTTTTACAAATAAGCCTTAGGTTATTTGGAATCTTCCTCCTTAGGATCTAATCAAGTACTCCACATAATTCACCTCAATTATTTCTAACTCAAAACAATTATTAAATTATTCATTAGTCCAAGCCTAGGACCCTGGCAAAAAAATCCTCAAGTTAGGACCCATAAATTGAATTATTTATTTCCATCCTTACCCATCTTTCTACCCTAGGCCATAAATTAATATTTATAATTCTTATCCTTAGTAACCCATCTTGGTGTTATAGTACCATGTAAAAAACGTTTTTGGAATAAAAAAGGAAAATAATTGGGCTTATGGGGTGAATGTTGCTTCATTTCATTGGTTCAATAGGATTTTTGTTCCAAGTTGGGCTGGTTTACATTTTTGGCCTAGGGTAGACATGTTTATCGTCAAACGATATCTTATCACTGAACATTTTCAAATTTTCCTACATTTCCTAACCAATTTGAAGTTTTTTAATGTCATTGGAAGCGCAAAATAAAAAGTTACAAATGTTTTTTGAACTTTAAAAGCAAAGGAACAAAACATAAAACATAGGAAGAAAAAGAGTGATATTTTGTCTCAAATTTTGTCTCTAGACCCCCCTTACTTCTAGCAACTATATCTTGCTCATTTCTCATTCACTTTGAACGATTTCAAAAGTTACAGATGCACTATTTCAAGATATATAAAACTTGTTTAAAATGAAAGGACAAAAAAAAATAGTTGAAAAGCTTAAGCTTCAAAATCACATTAAACACTTGTGAAAAAAACCAAAACACAACCTCCTTCATTTTGAAAGGGCATATCTTGCTCATTTACAGTTACATTGGAGTGTTTTTTTATAGATTTGGATGCGTCAAGTGAAGGACTACAAAATTCTTTGAAGTTCCAAAAGCAATAGACCATGGACAAGAAAGTTATAATGATCCATCGTTAAATGTTTGGTGATAGGCATGTCTACCCTAGGCTATTGGCATGTTGCATGAGCATGATTAGTGGAACCATTTTTCCCCCAAAAAAACCCTTCCCCTCAAGGTTTAAAGCTTGAATGAAAGTCGACATATTTTTCTTTGGTAGACAAAGGGTGTGTGGAAGCGGAGGGGGTGAAAGGTTTGGGCACTACTATGATATGTACAATCATATATTCATCAATGGCAAGGGTAAACAACCCTAGTCCCTAAATTTGTAGCACTCCACAAAAAACATCGAAACTACCAACATGTAATGGGTTTTAGAATATATTATGAAATTTTTATATAAATTTTGGTGTAAGATCAAGTCCACAAAATTGGATCTAACTTGGATCTAATGGTACATGGTAATACATTTTTAAATAGATATTACATAAACTTTTGCAACATAAAATTTTCATGAAGCTTATTATTACGATATGGCTTGCTTAAAAGTTTTTCTTTCTTTCAATATTACGGTTTTGAAACTTTGGTAAAATTTTCCATATTTTAGGAAATTTTTTTCTAATTTACACATCAAAAATGAAAATGACGAACTTGTTCCAATTTGATTTGAACCACGTTGTGAATATTCACCCAAAAAGCATTCAAGTTGGGACTCTTGCTCAAAAGTTTATTTTGATGAATATCCTCCTTCAACTCTTTGACATCAATATAATTCTTCCTCTCTTGCAAGGTTCAATGCAGCTGTCTATCCACTGCATCCTCAGACACATTCCAGAAGCATTGTTGCTCAGTGTCTATGCTCTCAATACCATCATTACATCCCAGTAGAATTTATTCTAGTGTGTATGCTCTATGCTCACAAATTTTACAAGAATATTGAAGTGACAGAGGAAGTGGTGCTTCTTGATGTATTAGAGATGATGGATTCACATGGCAGCTTAGATTTGTAGGGGTCTTTGAGAGTTTGTAGCCCACCTATTTATACATGAACAGAAATGTGCCTTGTTATGATTGTATTCACTTTGTTTCAGGGTTCTTCACAGAACTCTGAATCTGAATCTATTTTCTCTGCATGCGAATGCTCTTTCTACCATATTTAAGTGTGCATTGAGAAGTCAGAAGTCAGTCATCTCAAAGCCACAGGAAGTTAAAGGTCCAAGCTGATGGGATTGTGTTTCTGGTTTGATCTTCCCTCCAATTTTTGATGGAGAAAGGGGCAGCACATTGGTGTCTCCAGCATTTTGGTCATAAGAGCCATGGATCTTCATGGAGTTAAGAATGATGAGCTTCTCTTGTCTCTTTTGAATGCTCTGTCTACAGACAGTTAGTTCCACAATACACTCCTCAAGGTCAAAAGTCAGCCAGTGATATAATGTAATTGCTTGAAGAACTTTGAATAAATGTTTCTGTGTATCAAGCAGTGCTAGCTAGCATCATGACTGCATCTTGCTTCTGGAAATGCAACAGAGACTGAGGACACAGATATTTCTATAATTGTTTAGCCAAAGTATTGGGAAGATAACATATACTTCTCTATACCCACCATCGGGAGCTGATGAGAAAGTGAGTCTAGTGTCATGGCAGCTCATCACTGCTATTCATGGTGAAGGTGATGGTCCAACACTTTGTGACAACTCATGAGATTATGACTGCTCTCATGTATGCTTGTTCTGTTATTATTGGGTTTGCTGGAACTGACAGAAGGCTGACCTTCAACGTGTTGCTGTGGAGTTTCCTCTGCAATCTCATAGATATACATCAAGGATTTCTTAGTAGTACTTCTGGATTGATGTATTCCTATCACAGTATGTGTGTGGAGAGGTTGATTGTCTTGCATAATAAATTTACACAAAGTCATTTCCTTCTGTGAGGAGTTTGATTAATGAACCCTTAACAGTATATGTTTTTGCATTTAGCTCATCAGTTGGGTTCAATTGAGCTCATCATATGTCCCAACATTTGACATGAAGATTCTCTATCTACATATCTGAAAGGAAAAGAGAGTGCAGGCCACACAATGGTTTAGCAATTCTAATGGGTATCATGGTACTGGGTTCTAACCACAGAGGCAGGTTTTTTACTGAAGAGGACAGACAAAGAATTGCATCTGGAAGTTGGAAAGTTGTGAGCTGCTTATATGGATGATCTTCACCTCAAACACAGGGAAATTAGATAGCAGAGACTGGGTCCCTTCAAGACTGCCAAAGATCAATCTGAAATCATGAGGCTCAGGGGTACAATCTAGCTATTGCTCATGCTCTCATCCAACTACCGGTGTTGGAAGAAATATGGCAATTGAAGGAACAGCTCTGACCTAGAAAAGAACATTTGTGGGGATTTTTAGCGTTGATGGTGAAGAAAGCCAGCTAACAAAAAAACATCAGAATTGTGCTGTTCTCTAGACGTTTTTCACAGTGCACTTATCTTGAGAACCATCAGCTCAAAGGAAGAGCTTTTGTCTGTAGTGCAAGTTGTATTTCCTAAGGTACATAGTGCTTCTTCTATTGGCTCAGGATCAGCTTTTGATTTTGTTTTTGGTATACTCATCCCTACATTTGGTGTATGCTTTTATTCTGCAGGTGAGTCGGATGATGTATCTGAGGAGCTGGAGAAGAATATGCATAAACTGCCAACATTTTGCAGCCAAAATGAGGCAGCAGGTGGACCTCTCATCCCTGCTGCCAGGATTGAAGGTTGGGTGGGAGTAAAAGAATGGATCCTCAGAGGGCCTCAAAGGGAACTTGTGAGAGCTCTCTAGAGGCTGGTTTAATGGAGATGAAGGTAAACCAACTTGCTTAATTACAAAATATTCTCATGTCTCAGGTAGATTATCCATGAACTTGGATCTTATTCATGAGTCAAAGATTTGCACATAAGGTATGGGGTAAGGAAGCAGGTGTTCTAGGAGTTGATGAAGCCTGGTGTCCAGGCACCAAAGGTCTAGGGAGCTGATTGATTGTGTGGTTTGTGTGTAGACTCTTGCAGCTCAAAGACTTCTGGAACTGCAGGAGGCTTGTCAGAAGCAGCTGCATCTCTTGGAAAAGATTCAACATATGAAGCTTGTTTTCAGCAAGCCCATTCAACTTTTATACCAAATTTAGAATCCTCCTTTTGCTCATTATTGTGCTCCTTTCACAGTGACATGTGACAAAGTAACCCTGCCAGGAAACTTGTAGGATGTAATAATCCTTTCTAATTTTAGATTGTTGATGTCTCTTTCTCATTCAGATGTTAGGTGTAGAGGACTTCCTCTTAACTGTAAATTTGATTCACTATTATATAAGCAACATGATTTTCAGACTTCTGCATCTGGAGAAATTTGCTCAAAGTTTTCCACATTTTACTTCAAACAACTTATATTGTGCATGTCAAATTACTGCATAGGACCATTTGGAGAGTGAATGACATATTTTACTGTCCCACCGACATTAACTGCAAACTGATCAAGTCCAGTATCTGAGGAGTGAAAAGGAGTGTTGTCAACGCTCAGTGGACCAGCTACAGGTTTTGCATTCTTACAGCCTTGCTACACTCCATGGTTGAGAAGTTATTTTAAGCTTCCACTAGTATCGTTACCTGTTAGACATTTACTCAGCATGTGTTTCATGTGTTTACGAGTAAGCCTTAGGTTAGATGCTTGCTTGTACAGGGGGAACTTTGAAAAAATGAAGCTTATCCTCACAGGCTTGTTGCTGCTTGAATGAATGTGCTATTCACTGCTTGTCTTCTCATGAAAGTTAGCCAATGTTATGAGGACATAGTATTCTTATTGCTCCAGAAAGGAAAAACTCCATATGCAGATTTTTGTATAGTCATTTGCTTAAAATTTTGAGCATATTATTGTAGATTTATTTACACCCACCATCAGGGGCTGATGAAGTCAGTGGGGAGTTATGGCAGCTAGTCACTCGCATTCATAACAAAGGTCATGGTCTCATACTTTGTAAGTATATTGTGACACACTGATTCTTGTCATTTTTGTTTTTCGTTTTGTTGCATCTGACAGAATGGTTACTTTTAAATTGTTATTGTGGAGATTTCTCTGCAGTCTCATAGATATGTTGATTCATAAGCCAGTGTATTGAGTTTATGGTTCTATGTAAATTCTCATCACTCATTGTTCTGCTCATACCTTTGTTGTAATGCCCAAGGCTAGATTGATGCTTATCTTATGCCAGGAATTGGCTAATAGGGCATGACCTCCTTCTGCACATGCAAAAAGAAACTTGTGCACTCAGCACAATATCCCTTGGAAGTTGGAGTTGGGAAACAATCTCTCTGAGGCTCTATAAAGGGAGATTTTACTGAACCCAAATTGGCCTATACATAGGGTGTGCGCAACACTGCATTGTGTCATTAGAGGGAGGTGATCCCTTAATGCACGTTGCAAACGTCAACAGCTGACCTACAAGACAGTAAAGTCATATAGATTGCATTGTCCTAGACAGATTACAGGTGTTTTCAAATACTTTCAAATCCAGCCCTTACCCTTTCTAGCATATTCACACACTTCTTCCAAATGCAAACATCAAGCTGCAGCCAACTTCAATCTTCAATCATCATCTTCTTACATTGCTTTCAAATTGACCAACTCCATTGTCCAAGTAGATGCCATAGGCACAAGAAGGGATGAAATCATGTTTAATTGGCAAAATAATTGTTTCCTTTGTCCTGTTATCTCAAGAGATGTGTTAAATGGGACATGCAAAGAAACTGGGAAACAAAACCAATCTTAGTAGGTTTATCCTTTTACACCAGGAGGTCAAAGTTCACACAACACCATGAGATTCCATGCAACAGAAAACTAATGAAATATGGCTGTCAATCAAATTTAATTAACAATTACGCAAATCTGATATCTAATATTCAAACAGCAGTTATGTCCTTAAACAAGTTAGTCTTTACCATGGAATTGTAATTTAAGCGTAGGGTAAAGCCCTAGGTCAAGGGCATACCAAAATCAGGCCTGCACTCAGCTATCGCCTCATGTGCCCTTATTTTGGTAATGCCCTTGACCTAGGGCTTTACCTGACGTAAACCAGAAATTCAGTGCAGAAACTGTGGCGAAACAGGAGAGGGGCATTATGAAAAACGAAATGCCCTCCCCACTCCTTGATGAAAAAAAAATGCTTTATAAGGTTACCTTTAGATACACTGCAAAATTTCTGGCAGGTCATTACTGTATAGGGGAACGCTTGCTCCCCAGTGCCTCCCCTAGTTTGAGGGTTGTAGCCTCAAGGATGATAGCCCAACCTCGGCACTATGTCCCAAGGGGATACAGCACTTTGCTCGGCAGGGCAGCCCCAAAATGTTTGGCCTATGTGAAGGAAAAGAAGAGTTTTGGGTGGGGGCTTGAAGAGGCAGCCAAGAGGAAAGCCTCTCCAATGTATCCCTCAGTCACTCCCATCAAACCCTAATGAACGTAGACCATTGTTGTCATCTCCCTGAACACCTCTACCTTTCTCTCGTGTCCAGTTTTCAACCAGCAAGTTTGCAACGATTTGTAGATGACAACCCAATTTCCCATTCCACCATACAGTCAAGAACTGTGCTATTGTTTTGTGAATTGCTTGCTCTTCCTTTTGCGGGGAACTTCTTTCTGTTGGAAGAAGAATGTGTCTGTTTGAGGTTAGAAGCTCACAAGCCCAAACCACATTCCTCAGGAATCAGGATGATTGTTCCATTTTGGGTCCAAAAAAACTTGTTTAAAACTCATATTAGGATTGTTAGCATAGGTGTGACCTGTAGAAGTGATTGATTCACATTGAATTATTTGTGGGTAATTCCATTGCTAAATTCTTTTGTTTGACGATGTCATTGATTATCCTGGTTGCCTTTCCAACACGTACTAGATCATCTACTCGGCACCCTGTATTTATGTATTAAGGAATGGGCAAGCCAACAAGTGAGGCTGTTAAGGGGAATCTGTTGGTGCACTTTGTCCCCTAATCAGGGGTGCAAACATTCTTATACATGAAAGATTTTGGACTATTACATTTCTGAACATTGATGATTATGTTAAATTATAATCATTGAAAAAAGACAATTGATGATTATATTAAAATATCACCAGTAACAAGGACGTGTAATTAATCATGAGACCAAGGCCATCTTGGATTAGATTTTTACAATTTAAAGAATTGAATATTGATATGCCCCCAAAATCGTTGAAATTCATAAGTGTGTTCAACACCACTTTCCACCATGTCCAACAACCATTCATAGGAGAGCGGTGGTACTTGGAACCACCACTCTTATAGCCCTACTAGTACGATAGTGCTGGGCCAGTCCCACACTAATCATATTATTTGTCAAAATGGAATCCTCAAAAATAAATAAATTATTCAACAAACATGTGTCAAAGTCACCAAGGTACTATTCGTAGTAATCTGTTCTATTTCTGGTACATAAACTTCACATGGGCATTCAAAGACTAATGGCAAATATGAGGCCATTTTGCCAAGCCATGCAAGTTGACAAATTTATTTTTGGATTCAAAAAGCAATTATCAAGTGCAACTAACTGCCCACCACTGGAGTTAGAAGGGGGATTACAGGTAACATTCTGCTCAGGGTGGAGATTACATGTAAAATCCAGCTTGTCTGCTCTATTGCCTTGGTGTTATTCCGGTAAGAGCATCTCTACCCACACCCCCTATTTGAGTATTTATGAATGTTTATCACATCCAACATAGTGTAAATTATTTAGACTCTCATAAAGGTGCAAAAATGGATCGCATAAGGTGAGAGAATTTAAATGTCACCACTTGGGGGCAATCATTATTGTTGGCCAATGGAAAAAACAGTGATTTTCTGAAGAAGGTACTGTATCCTGGGCAGCCTCTTTTTGTGCGTGGAATTTTGGACTTTTTTTGTTGCAAATTCAATGATTTTTTAAGCAAATCACCAAACTTTGATAAATATTCTTTTTAAAAAAAGTTAAATCATTATTTTCTTACGCAGTTAAAGTAGGTAGCCAAAAACATGTAAGGATTTTTTTCTTTAATATTTTGTTAATAGCCAAATTTGGCTAAATCAGCTTATGGATGATTGCTACCTTGGCTGCATTAAAAAAACAAAATAAAACACTGATTCTGCACATATTTACAAACCCAAAGTGACTTTCACACAATTGGACTACTACCCTTCAACCAAAATATAGTGTACAAGCCACACTAGCATACCTGATGAGAATCTATCTATGAATCAAGGTAGTTTGTTTTGTATACTTATGAGAATCTATCTATGAATCGAGGTAGTTTGTTTTGTTTTGTTTGTCCCTCTGATATCTCCCAAACCATGGCACTTCATGCCACCCTCTTGGTATCTTCTGAAAGCTCTGAATGAATAGGGGTGCATTGACTGGGTGTGAGACTGTTTGGAGCTATGGTGTAGAAGCTATTGATTATTGAATCATTTTCTCAATGAAAATTAAATAAAATCAAAACTAAAAATTGTACTGGAATTTGGGGTTGTTTTTGCCGTTTTTGGAAAGCCCTCAGCAAGTCAGATTTAATAAATTTTATTTCACAATTTCCAGAGCTAATGTGTGGAAGATATTGATTTTTGAGTGGATTTTGTTGCTGGAAATTCAAACAAATTGCAAAAATTGGGTTTGGAAGGAAGAATCAGTTCATGCCCTCAATGTGTTCACACTTGGGCCAACAGCACAGGCTATCACTACTATCTATGGAACAGCCACCTTTGCAACTGGGAGTCCCTTAAACAGACTTACCAGTGTTTTTCCTTTCCATCAATTTTCTGATGTAGCCAAAGGATGAAAGCCTAATTGTGACTTTAAATTGTTAATTCTTTCAAGCCAACATGTGAAAATGATTCAAGCCACCAATTGTAACAATGTCATTGGTCCACCTAGCCACAAGCATTTTCCAAGGCTCTCCATACTTGTGTATTGCATGTATTAATTTTATTACCCTTGTCTATATAAGCAAGGTTTTTTAAATGTAAGCACCAATTTACATTGCTGGTTACCTTTTGGAATCAAACATAAAAATCTAGCAACTTACATTAATGTTTTTCAAAATGTCACAATACAAACCTCCCACAATTACTTTTTTTTTGGTTGCTCTATACCCTGAATTATTTATTTATTTATTTTTAAAAATATAATCTAAAATAAAATAAATTTTAATTAATTAATTTTTTTTAAACCCCTCTATGCTGAAAGACAATTGAAAGAAATTATTTGACGTAAAAGGGAAAATGTGAAGAGTTTAAAAGGAAAGGAAAAGAAGAAGGATGCACAGGGGAAAAGAAGATGAAATTACAAGATGATGGCAAATATCTTCAGGCACTAGACACTCCCTCTGCCATGGTTGGTGTCCGAACAGCTAGTGAGAGTTTCCCACTGGCCTCTCTGCCATTCAAATAACACACCCATGACCAAACGTTCAGATGAAAGGTTTTTTTGTCCAGTCTCTTTGGAGAATCAATTCAGAAGGATGTTTTTAGTGTGCGGTTTAAGGGCTGGGAGTAGCGCAATGTGAAGTTTTTTTACCCACCCTTATGTGTGGTTTTGTTTCATGCTGGGGATGAAGTTGCACATTTTAATGTATACAATATACCAAAAGCAAAGGGAGGGGAATGTGGTAATCTTTTGACCATTTGGTTATGAGTCTGGGTTGGAACATTATTAAGAACAACTTGAACAACTTTAGCAAAGGCAATTTTGTTCACAAGGGTAGTTTTAGTCCACTTTTGCAATATTTTAAATGTGGTAGCAAAGGTGATGTTTGGTTATGGGGATGCCTTATGAAATCATTTAAGGAAAAAATTGTTCATCTTTGTTAAATGAAATGTTTGGTCTAATGGTGGTTTGGACCCATTTTTCAAGTTTTCAACAACACAAGGAAAGGTTTGGATATGGGGTGCTTTGGACCAATTTAAAGGAAACATCAATAACAAAAACAAAGGTGACTATTTAGTTAAGGGGGTGAGTTTGTCACATTTAAAGTCATGCAACTAGTCATTAACAAGAAAACCCTAACATCCTTCCAATTCACAAACATCACCAAAGGAAATATAATCTTTGGATCTTGCAAGGATAAATATTTATTAGCAACCCAAATTAGAAGCCAACAAGTTGATTCCCCCTTTCTTCCCACATTCTTGAACACTTTGCATTTCCTCTCAAAAATTCTAACAATATAATAAGTTTCAGGGACAAAGTTAAAATCACCTATGCAAGAAAATTCTTTTTTTACTCTCAATTACCTCTACAAAATATGTCCTTACCAAGTACTAGAGAGGGTGGGTTACAATCTTTTTTAGAACTTCTGGTTCTATTGCAATAAGCTTGACATTACAACAAGAAGTCAAAGTTCATAAATAAATGTAAAAGATGCATAGAAGCGAAAATCAAGTTTGAGAAAGTAAATAGAGGTGTAAAAAGCAAATTTTAATGAAAACATAAGATTGAAGGAAACATATCTAACAATACTAGCATTAGGACCAAATGTAGTGATAGATATCATAGATCATATTTACATGAAAAGGTGCAAGATAAAGTACAAAATATACTAACATCACTACTAGTTTGCACAATCTATACAATGAGGTTCTAGATTTGAAAAGGGTATGAAAAGTACTAAATTTCAATGAACTCAACTTCATCACAACTATAATTTTATATCCACAACCTACACATCTACATTTTAATGTGGAAAAACTTTGAAAACTTTTACACACTCATAGATTTTACTAAATCATTAAACATATATATATAATTGAAATATATCCAAAATTTAAGTCATTTTTTCATCTTTTGGTTTGCATTTAAGAAAGATGAAAACCTATTGTCAGGCCAAGACATGAGCCCCCAACTCCCTTGAAGGCTAGGGCTAAGGAATGAAGAAGTGATTCATGAACTTGATTGTGGTTCATAGGCAAGAAAACAACATACAAGGAAACAATGTTGCTTACTCCTAAAACACAACTAAAAAAAGAGGTAACAAAATTTAATTGAGTTTCAATGATTGCAATATGGGGAAAATGGACAAGTGAAGCATTGGACAAAACAGTGGATGTTATTGAAAGAAAGACTTGTTTTTTACAAGAGTCAAATAGGTCATGAAACATATCCTTGAGCAACCAATTGAATGGTAAGATTAAATCTAAGAAAATGGACATAGGAAAAGTGTCAATAGAAGAAGAAGATGCAATAGTCATTGCCTACACATTACCTATGCAAAAATGTGGCTTGTTCATATCCTTGGGCCAACTAAAAACGAAGGTTGCAAGGCTAACACTAATAAGGCTTACACCATTTCAAAATGGAATATTAGGGAACAACTAATGGTTCAATGACAAGGTTTGATTGCCAATTCTTGGAACCCATTTTATCATAACATATAAAAATTATATAATCAACATTAGTACATTTCATATCACATTTTGAATTATGACAATACAAACATTCAAGCAAGGAAACAATTAACGACAAGTGTTTTAGTTAGGAAAAGGTCCAATGTAGTTTATAGCTCCATCCCAAAATCTTGGGAATAGCTAACTATAAATTACATAATAAATGCAACATGAACGGTTCTATGAAGATTTTACATTTTTAAAGGTGAAAGATTGAAAAAAATAACAATAAACTCTACATACTTGAGAATGCATGGCAATGCAAAATAAAGCTTGGATATATTTTTTCTTATTCAAAAAGTCATTATTTCTTTAAAAGGTTTATTTTAAGTACAATGTTTTTAACTAACCCACATTTATTAATTTTAGATGGGCATGGTAGTCATGTAACCCTAAAGGCAATAGAACAAGCCTAAAAATTTGGATTAAACATTATCACCATGTTATTTTTGACAATAAGACCAACAACAAGATGATTGCAAAAATGAGGATGGCTAACAATAGGACCAACGATGAATTGATCATGAAAAGGAGGATGGCAGCTAGTGGCAAGACCAATAACAAGACCAACATAAAGAGAAAGATGACTAAAGACTAACACAAAAAGGAAGAGGGCTACAACTTCAAAACACAAAACCCATGCATGGGTGTTTAAGAAATTAATGCCCATTGATTTGGTCACCCTTGTTTAGTGTAAATCTTTGTCGTTAAACACAAGTTAAATGTTAAGCACACACAGTTGTTTGCTTTGCAAATCATCCATCCTAGTGATGGGGTATTGATGAACATGTGACTATTTATCATAGGCGAGTTCAAAAGTTTGTTCATGCATTTTCAAGGGTACAAGGGATTTCTTTCAAGAGTTTTTGACTCAAAAACTTTGAATGGTTATATATTTCTCAATTCTTGACTTTTTTTAGTGATTCAAATGGCCATGAATGTGCATGGAGGAGCTCTACAACTCCTCTTTGTAGTCCAACAAAGACAATGGATAAAAATGAGGCCTCTAATGCATTAAGTGTATGGACATTGGCATGTCTACACTAGATGTCATCCTTGGACTCACAATCAGCATTCTGTAAATATTGGATCACAAGCAAATAGTATATAGCAGTATGATATGAGAAAGAGATTGAGACTTTTTTAAAAAAAAAGGATTAATCAACCCTTCCTGATTGTGTAATCAAGACAATACGTAGACCAATCTGCACTTGAATTATAGTGTTATAGTGGCTTGTAAAGAACCTAAGCCTACACATTTTGATGAAATTCAATATTATCATGTTACAACCCTCCATAATTTTGCCATACCAACTATTGGATGACCCAGATATTACATGTGGTACATGGGCTCCTCATTGCATAAAAGATGTGAAGAACAATAGTAGGATGACTAAGTGTGCAAATGCAGGGTTCACACCAGTGTTTGGGTGGTTCTCTCTCTTTTTCAAAGAAAGAACTGGTAGTTAGGGTCAGGAACACAGACCCTTGATCAAGGGTTCTCAAAACTCAAAGAACCAGTCAAAAAGCTTACCATGAACCATCAGTTCTTCTTTTAAGGAACCCACCAGTTTAAAAGAGTCCTATTAAACATTGATATGGTGACTGCAATGTCAAGCTTGAAGGGACAATTAAACTACAAACAAAATATGCAGACCCAAGATAAAAACAAATTCAATGAAAATGCATTGATTTTAGCCATGCAATGCAGTGTTATGCAACTTATGTACATTGATCATTAATTGACCATATCTCCAAAAACTATCCAAGTGGACTCAAATCTGGTTAGCTTGGATATTATTCATGTCTCATTTCTAGAATATAAAAAATAACAATACAAATTATTTGGCCAGATTTAAGAGATGTTGTGAATCTATTTGTACTTGTCCTCTTAAATAAATTCCCCATGCAAAACTTGATATTCTACTATTAAGGTAGTTTGTTTGGTTTGTTTGAAATTTTGTCATGTTGAGAACTTGAGATCGCCCAAACCACAATGCTCCTTGCCATGCTCTTGGTATTGTTGGAAAGCCCCTGATGAGTACAGGTGCATCGAGCTGATTTTATAATGTTTCAATTCACAGCACAAGAGTTACTGAGTATTGAAAAGAATTATCATTGAAAGTTCAATATAATCAAAACTTTAAAAATTACAAAAATTAAGGCATGATCTTGGTACTGCTGGAAAGCCAGTAAGGTGTTGTGGAGATAATTTCATAATTTTTAGACCTAAGGTGTGGGAGATATTGAATTCTGAGTAATTTGTGTTATCAAAAGTCAAAGTTTTCTATAAAAATATCATTGAAAATGGATTTCATACTTAAGCTAAAGAAGATGCACAATTTTCCCTTTCAAATTTCATTCAATATTTGCAACGCACACAATCCACACAACTGTTGATATTGTAATCAAACAGGAAGAAAAAGAAGGGCCATTGGGGAAATTTTTGAAAATCGGAAAAATGACCAAAACTCCCTACTCATCATGGAATGATTCTGTCCTTTACAGCAAATTCAAACTTCAATGTTCAAACTAGAAACTTCCTCACCAGATCTAGAACTTCTGCTGTAGTATGCATGCATTTTTATAGAAAATGCCATCCCTCATATGCACACATAATATTCCAACTGTCACTTGCACATTTGGTCAAGATTGAATCATAAATTTTATGCCCAAATCTTACACTAATGCATAATCTATTCCCTCTGAGCACAGCCAATAAAGTGGGTGCAAAACCATAAAATAAATGTCTTATTTAATAGATTTTGGCTGTCCTGACAGGTATGTTGTGAATTCATGGCCATTTTTGCACTGCTGATTTTTTTTTTTAGTTCGAATTTTGAAGATTTTTTTGTTTGTAAATCATTGATTTTGCAACAGGAAAATGTCTGAAATTTCACACTGAATAAAATAAAGCTGCTCCCCAATCCCTAATCATCTGCTGGGAAAACTGGGAACTGTATTAGCATTACTACCCTGCCCTACTGGGTCAAGAGCATGAGTGCAACACCATATTACATATAGTAAAGGAAGAATGAGTACCGACAATGAAGCCGGCCGTGAAGCCGCGCACGCACAGCCCACACTTTCTTACTATTCTATTCACATAGTAGTGTGCTCTGGGACTCCAGAGATCTCGCGCTTCCAGTTGAACGGTGGTACGTACACACACAAGTGCTGACACAGAGTGATGACCGTGAGTTTTGAGCGATCGCTCAGTGGTGTCGAAATCGAGTCTCCTCTTTGAACATTCATACTATTCTGTTCATGCACACACACCCAGCAAAACACAGAACGGACGAGCACCTGTCCCTCGATTTGGTGTGCCCAGAATGGAAACAACACCTGCCCTTACGGGAGCTAGATTCCCTCGATAGCTGGCACTCCATATAGCAACACCTCCTCTGTGTAATGTCAGCTCGCTTTCAGAAAGCATGAAACATAAAAATCCTCACATAATCCATCCCTAGACAAACTGTCTCAAGCAGGAAACTATCCAGCAGGCTACATATTCTGACCAAGAACAATCCAAGGAACCACCATTTGGCCGCCGCGCCGCTTCTGTCTTTCACCCTCTCTCTCCAGGACTCAGGACTTGGAGGACTCGAAGGACCGTCGCGAGCTCCTGCTGCGAGAGCCACCACTCGCTGCGCCTGAATAGTAGTCTGTAGCAGCGCCGCAGTCCTCAGTATCGGTAAGCGCCATCTCCGTCTCATCTTCTACGTCCTTCATCGTGAAATTAGTCGCCATGCACGTGTGCCATGTCATCTTATTGTTGCAAGTGTCCACTAGATGACTTCAATTTTCCATCCGCAAGTAATTAAAATTTAAATAAAATAGTACAATTTTTTTGGAATGTATACCCATGTTTGTTCAGCTTGCATCTAATTATAATGTCCTCCCTGTAAGTCATTTTATCTTTTACTCAATGCAATTTTATAA
>Ga0116227_10000542_pt1 | contig 74575 bp, 50 predicted proteins | sample S1TSphgellanicum_FD_89693 | JGI IMG/M metagenome (GOLD analysis project Ga0116227, IMG submission 89693) | Host-associated microbial communities from peat moss isolated from Minnesota, USA - S1T2_Fb - Sphagnum magellanicum MG | ecosystem: Host-associated > Plants > Peat moss > Unclassified... | reverse complement strand
TTTAAATTTTCTTTTTTTTTTTTTTTTTTTTTTTTTTTTTTTTTTTTTTTTTTTTTTTTTTTTTTTTTTTTTTTTTTTTTTTTTTTTTTCAGAGAAGGTCTTGCTATGTGGGCCTTTTGGATTTGAGATCCCTTGACATGGCAGAAGGCACTATTTTTAGACCCCATTTGAGATTTGCTGCTCCCATCACAAGACAAACCCATCTCGAGGTGATAGGGCCGAGTGATGCGTAAAACAAACAAAATGGCCAAATTTTTTGGGGTCTTTTCTTTTCAAAAGAAACTTCTGAAATCTGGAAGGCCCAGTTGATAGCCTCATTGGGACCTTTCCAATTTTGGAAGTTCCTTTGGCCAGGTGAGCGTCCCCCAAAATACACTAGAAAAAAAATTGGGTGGTTCTTTATGCAGGGGTGGAGTGGGAAGGGTTGGGAGGTGCAAAAGGATTAAATTTTAGTCACAAACAACCAATGGGGCTGCTTTAAAATCAATGGAATATAAATTATGTTGTACATTTAAGAAGACCAAAGAGAGCTACGAACTAACCTTTTTTTTTTAAAAAGAAATTAACAGGGGATTGGGGAAAGTATTATTGGATGATAAATGGTGATCTATTTATTATTTGGATGAAAATGATGGGTACTCAATTTCCTAAGGTAGGTAGAATCATCAATTATTTTTAAAATTGATTTTCAATAATTGAGTATTTTCTTATAATTTATAATTGTTGTTATTTAGTTTTTATGCATTTAAGGAATTAATACGTTGGCCAGAAGGTGGGTAGCCATCATCTATGACAATTTAAAGTTATTTGTTGGTTTGGTGTGGAACATCTTGATGATTCACTTGTCCGGATATGCTTGGTTTGTCCTCGGCTGATGATGACCCCACCACATCCCCAACCCCCCATCCCCCTTTACGAACTTCACTTCACACAATTTCTCCAAACCCTCTTGAGCTTTTCAGGTAAGATTTCCCTAACAAGCTTCCCTCAATTTCCAAACTCTCTCAAACCTTTTTTTTTTTCGCTTGGGGGGGCAGGAGGGGGTGGTCTGATTTCTCTTAGGAGGAGTTGAGGAATAGGTAGTAGGTCTGTGAAGAATGTAGATTTTTAAAAAGTTTTTTAATACCAACCAATGAGATTTGTTTTCATTCAAACACAACCAATCAGAAGGTGGGAGATGGAGGCGGGAGAGGGTAGTGGGATGTGGCGGTGTTCAATTTGGTTGTTGGATTATTAATAAAAAAAATTGTCAGGAACAAATTGTTAGGTAGCTACTTTCAACGGTTGGTTTATTTTTTATTTATATATATAATTGAAAAAATTGTTTGGGGGAGAATTTTTCTTCTTCCGTTTACAGCCCATTTTCTCATCCTAATGTTTTCTCATCGGCAGTTTTCGTTCGCTTCTTTTCATCCACGAAGATAGGGTTCCGCGGCGACGCGGAAACGCAGAAAGCGAGAACCTTCCCCAGAGCATGCGCGAAGAAGGCGGCGAGAATAGAGACCAAATCCGCCACAAGATCTGTCGTTCGATCAGCAACTTTTCCATATCTTTTGAGTTTTGTTTGATTTTTTTTCTAGCTAGGGATGTAGGAAGCGGACTCAACAAACGATGGTGTTATGGAGTTGAGCCAGAGAGATCCAGCGGTTCGGGAAAGCACAGAATACTCCCCACCCAACTTCCATGAGTAGAGAAAAAGAAAAAATCCATGACATATTAGGTACCTGCCATAGTGATTTTTTGTTTGATCCTCATTGGTTTAGGGTTTAAGGTTGGACTACCAGCTTAATCATTGTTCTAGTTACAATTCTGTCAAGAGGATTCATGCATGAATCAGAGTGATTGGCATAAGGACACTCTCCTTTTATACAGACCAGTTTTCTAGCTGTGTGATTTGCAACGGGTAATTGCAATTCAATCTGCTGAAATCTGAAGGCAAATTAATCTATATAAAATCTGGGTCCTACATTTCTGTCACATTTCTGGAATCAGGGGAAGGTGCTCGTGGATATCTATTAGCATTTGAATAGGCATAGCTCATGAAAACAAGTCGATAGGTAGTATCCTATTGATGCAGCAACAACTTTCACTAACAAACACAGATTTCTTTAACCTGCAGAAAGAATTTCACAAGAAATGATGTCAGTTTGAGAATCTGAGTCTCAATTGCCTGTACCAGAAACATAAAACCAGAAAAATGCAAGTTCGGGATTCCTTGCTTCCTGCAAAACCTTCACCAATTCCTGAACCCCGTGCCCTCATCACTAACATCAAAATGTTGCCTGTCTTTTGATAGAATTCATGTTGATATCTAACCCTCATACTGGAATTTCAGTGATGCAGAATATGGGCAATTTTGCAAGCTTCATAAAGTGGTCCTGTGGAAAACATAACTGCACAGAAGCAGTTTCAAACCCTTCAGTCCCCAGCAAGAGCCCTCAGCATTGAGATTTCCAGACAAATGGAGCATTGAAGGTTCTTTCTCTTTCCTTTGTCACCATGATCAACCACCAGTTTGAATCATACCTGAAGTTGACGCTGTAGTGAGCCCAGTTTGTTCCATGAGCTCAAGCTCCACTGGATTTCCAGAATCCACCCCCATACTATTCTCCCCCTCAGTAAAAAGCCTGGAATAGTAACCTTCCAAGGCTGATTGCTTGATCGAGAATCACAAAGATCCACAGACAAGTGTATCAACCCCACAAAATAGACCATGCTCCACATAGAAGTCACTGCGTAGAACATTGAGCCATGTGTGACTAAAACTCGTGCATCTGGACTAACTCTAGAGATCTAGATGACATGAAAGATAAAGCCTGTACAAAAGCTGGGGGGAAACTTGGGGGTTCATCAAAAGTGGACAACAAACATGAAATATTGAGAATTTCAGAGTGGAACTTACTTCAGTACTGATGACAGCCACCCAAAGAATACCATCTCAGTTCAAAATCCAAACTCCTGAGCCATGCCAGTTTCAGAGTTTCAGTTCCATGTTGTTTTGATTTGTGTAATGGTTTGCCTGAAATCCCAACCCTAGATAATAATTGACCCAGATTTCAGGTAAACCATTACACAAACAATGGCAAGACTCAGTCCCAATTGTTAGCTACCACTCCAGAGACTCAAAAGAGCAGCGATGCTGTTAATCATCAGAAACTTGAAATGGTGATCAATAATTACTTACCTAAGCCCCAGCAATCTGAGCATTTCACATGGTGGAAATGAAAAAAACTTGATATAACTCATGGGCTTCAGCCTCCGATTTCTGATGGCAGATACCAAAGTTCAGATTGACAAACCTCACATATAAACAAGAAGACCTTAAGTAACTCAGCACTGCAACAAAAATTGGAAGTGGGTTGATGAACAAAACATTATTGGTGACCAGAAGCACAAGTAGTAAGTACCTTGCGCCTTTGCAAAAGATCAGCCATAAGAACCAGAATGAACCACAAGAACATCAGTGGCAAGCTGTGAGTTCCATCAGCCAAGACTTGTTAAAAAAGATCCTACACAATTCAGATTCACATCTGACCTATATAAATCATTCACTTACTTGCACTGAGTCTTCTTCCACAGAAGTAAACAGATGTGAAGATGGCTGCTGTTTCTGGCGATCAAATGTGTAATTTCAAAATGTCTTTTTCTAGGGTGCCAGGCGGATTTCTTCAATACATTCTGTTGTCAATCATGTTTTGATAAACCCAGAAACCGCTGCACCTCCTGCAGCCTGCCAGGCATCCTCACTGCAACCTCCTGAGCACAGGGAGTGTGAACTATCTCAGTTGAACTATCACAGCTCAGTAATTGTCAGTCTTCCAACCTCTTCCAGTGCTAGTGGCTACACATAAGGCATTCAGTATCATCATTTTAACAATACAAAAAAAGAAAACAGCCAGACATCACTGATATACAAAAGAATCACATCTGTGACTATCTTATTACAGAAAATAGGGCAATTACAAGAAGCTTCTTGTGGGCAATTTACATGGCAAGACCAAAACAGCCTTGTGAGGAAGGGCAGCCAAATCTGTTGCCTGAACTGAGTTCTAGCTCACTGTGAAGAAGCTTCACCTACCAGTGCCCTGCTTGTGTAATGGATGCTACTACAGGAACGAGGTTTGCTTACAGCTGAGGTATTCCAATGCCTGCAGATCCTGCTACTACAGGAACGAGGTTTGCTTACAGGTGAGGCATTCCAATACCTGCAGATCCTGCTACTACAGGAACGAGGTTTGCTTACAGCTGAGGCGTTCCAATGCCTGCAGATCGTGCTACTACAGGAATGAGGTTTGCTTACAGCTGAGGTATTCCAATGCCTGCAGATCAGGCTACTTGTGTGACAACACCAAACGGAATGCCGCAGCAAAGTGCATCATTCATCGTCAAGAGCTTGCAGCAAAATGCCCATGGGCGAACTCATTCTTCACAAATTCCATCATTGTCCTAAACAAATACGTATATCTATGGAATTACAGAGAAATCCCTATGACAACAATTTGAAGGTAACGCCACAAATATACATGTCGAGAGCTGCAAAGGTTGCAAAAGAAAAAAGGTTTTGACAGAATGACCTAAAAGCTGCAGCAAGGTTGCTTGGAAACGCAGAAGAAGAAGACTCTCTCTCCTTCTCTCTCTCTCTCTCTCCCTCGGCACCCTAAGAGCAGCAGCAGCAGCAGAACAAGAACAAGAATAACAAGAATCTGGTTGCGAGGATTCGGTCAGCGAGTGTTTTGTGGATTACTGATAAAAGTGTTACCGATGGCGCTTTGTGCCACAGGGATGCGACCGGTTTCGACAAATCTCTCAGGAATAGGATCCAACAGGCCTCTCTCGTTGCCGAGCTCGCGGAATTTCTTCGACAGTTTGTCTCCGACGAGGGATTGTTTGAAGTCAGCTTCGAGATTTGCGTCGCTGCAGCAGCAGCAACTGACGTGTTCGAAGCTCCGCGACGTTACAGCAGTGGATGCATCTGCCGTGTCTGGTTCCTGTAAGCAGGCCTCAAATTCTCTCTGTGTCTTCTGTGTACACACAAGCATTTGCTTGGTTTTGACACATTGATTTTGATGTGGCGGCAGACAGAGCAGCTCAAGGAAATGAGACCTCCTCCACAGCGGCGAATGATCTGCTGGTAGTGGGGGCTGGAGTGTTGGGGAGCCTCATTGGTACAAACTGGCTCCAGCAGGTGATTCTTCGTTTCCAGAGCTTTACAATAATTGTGAGGTCTGAAAGCATAAAAGCAGCTGGAAACGAAGAAGAAGAAGAAGTGGCCACAACTTCGGTTGCAATGGCTTTTGTATGATGTTTGGATTGAGTACTGAGATCTTTCTTTGTTGGCATTCTTGTGGCCAAAAGAATGCTACGCTGTCAAGGATGCTGTATGCGACCAAGAAGGTATATGATGATGGATGGAGAGACATTCTTGTTGCTAGGGCTTGATTCATCACTGATGGAAGTTGGAATCTTGCAGAACCAACATGAGAGATGCAAAGTGGTTGGACAGACCAACACTTGTAATCGGCATGAAGAATTGCGTACACTTGGCATTGTACCAGTCACAAGAAACCAGCAAGATGGAGATGACAAATTTCCTTTTGTTGTCTTCAGTGCACCACCATCTGGAAGTGAAGACTATGTGGCTGAAATCAGGTATGTTGCCACAAAGGTAGAGCCCTGTGTACAACAAGTCTGTGGTTGCAGCTGCACCCATGGATCTCTATGCTTTGAATTGTCCTACTCTGAAGTTGCTTGCTTTGTGCCAAAGCTGCATTTGCATTGTTGGGAAGTGTCAACATGACAACTGAGATTTGTGCCAAATGGTTTTCCTTTGATGCCATGTTGATGGGTGTCTTGTCTAATGGACAGTTTCTCTCAGCTGTGCAAACAACTGTGTTCTGTTGTCCAGGGCAGCTGCTCAGAGGTGGAATGGTGAGGGCTCACTATTGTTGACATCAAGTAGTGCAGTGTATGATGTGAGTGACAACAGTGTTTGTGATGAGGTACCCTTTTTCTTCTCCAGCAAAGGAATCACCATATGTTTGTTATTCTCAGGGATAATTGTTTCTCGGGACAATCTGAAGCAGATGGTTTCTCCACTTAATGTGGGGATCTTAATAGTCTTCATGTTTGTAATGAGCTAATAATAATGCCTTCACATCATTGTGCATCATTTTCTTTCTCAGCAGATATCTCCTCTTGTTGCAAAGGGAAGGAGTCCCCGCACAGATTTGCTGTTGAATGCTGAAGAAGAGGTGCTCAAAGTTGGAGGGAATGTTGTACGCTTGGCTGGCTTATATATATCCTCAATTCCTGTTTGTTGTTGCATCACTTTTTTCCCATTTTCTTCTGTGCCTCCCATTTTTCTGTATGGACTTTTATGAATTCTTTTTCTTCCCGTGTCTTCTATGCTTAGATATATGCAGTTTTCTGCTCAGTTGTGAGTTTGACTTCCTAGAATTTAGGATACTCTAGCAGTTATGATCCTTGACTCCTTTGTGTACACCCTAGAGCGAGGAGCTCACACATTTTGGCTCAGTAAGGGAGCAGTGGATGCAAGGCCTGACCACATTCTGAACCTTATTCATTATGAGGCATGCTTCAATCCTTCCCACAGCCTTGTCCAGTGTCCTATATCAGTGTTCAAAAGCTTTGATGCTTGCACTATGATTCCTTTCTAGTAGCAATCATCCCCTCTGTTTAGATAAGATTACAGTAGGGTGCAGTTCCACTGCTATAGTGAAGCAAAAGTTGGTTGTGGTGGTATCAACAAAAGAGCATCCAATTCCCAGTGATGAATGATGAAGGAAATTACAATCTTGGTCCCCATTTCAGATTGAAGGGGAAGTGGCATTGAACAATTAGTTCTCTCTGACCCACTCGAACAGCCCTGACCATTCCCATGTTGACCTGGTTTCATGACAGGATGCAGCTGCTCTATGTGTTGCCATTCTGAGAAAGCAGACACGAAGTCAAGTGTTCATGGGTTGTGATAACACACCTGTGTCTAGGTCAGTATGGAGCATTTGAATAAGAGCTTAGATTTAGTTTATGGAGCGGTTGATGACTGTTTGGGTTATTTAGCTTGATACATGATGTTGAGTCTTTTGATGTGCAACCCCCCTTCAGACATCAGTTGAAGCTGTTCAACAATGCATCCTGTCATTTTAAAGGTGGTCTTCATCTGCACTAAGACCTCCTCTCATGTAGGTCTCTGGTTTAGGTTGGTGGTAACTATATAGGGTGCAAGAATGTGCAAGATGGGTTGTCTTCAGTAAAGCTGTTTGTGTCTTTTCCTTCTAGAAGCAGGAATTCAAGACACAGATTTTTGTATAATGGTTTGCCTGAAATTTTGAGCTGACTATTATATACTTATCTATAGCCATGGTTGGGAGCTGATGAAGTCAGTTGGTAGTCATAGCAGCTTGTCACTGCTATTTGGTGATGAAGGTGATGGTCTAACATTTTCTGAGCAACTGCCATGAAGTTATGACCACTCTCATTGTCAGGTTACCCTCAAAATGCTGTTGTGGAGATTTCTTTGCAATCTTGTAGCTATTTTTTCCTGCAATTAGGGCATTGCCGATACTCACTCATAATGGTGGAGACCAAATTTTCTGATTGTTTCTGTTGCTTTTCAGGCAAGACATAATGGATGCAGTTGCACATAGTGGTAAGTTTGAAGGGCGGGTATTCCAACGTTTTACAAGTAAGTGACTCTGCTCCATGTTATTATGTGACATCTTTTGCAAAGTTGAATTCCATAACCCTGCACAGAGAAGATGTGGTCTGTTGCATCCTTGAATTCAGCTTGTCAAAGTGACAAAACTGAGGAGTTTCCTCAGAATCTTGCTGACACATTCACAAATCTTCATTGCTTGCCACAGGGACTGATGGACCACTCGGGAAAAAGATGAACAATGATGTGACTCGAAGTCTTGTTGACTGGCAACCCAAGTACAACAGTTTTGCAGCCTTTCTTGGTATTTGAGATTTATCATCCAGGTGAGATTTATCATGAAGGAGTGAGTCTTTATCACTTCTGCTCCAGTCGAAGAATCTTAACAAGTTTACTCAACGTATGTTTATTCATACACATACGAAGCATGATTGTTCTTGGATTGTCAATCAAACAGAAAACAGTCTTCCACCTCTTGTACATGGTGGAAACCTTAATAGTGATGGTTTGCATGGGGCACACACTGTTTAGTGGTGCTTGTGACAAGACTGTTGAATCCATAGAAAAAAAAGACCATAGAAATTCGCTTAGAAAATAGAAGTCACTTATAAGCTTCCAGACATAAGGATGTACAAATTTGCTTTAATGCCTACATCAATGGGAAACCTAATTGATGGATTTTGACCAAATGAATGAAGAGAAAACCTCACAACCAAAGATACTAGGCAATTTCATAAAAGTAAATGACCTTTTTTTCCATTCTTGTGTGGAAATCAAATTTTGAAGAGTTATAACAAAAGAAGCATTTGGTTTAATATCTTGTATACTTTGAGCTTAAAATGATCACAACAATTCTTGTTAGATAGTTTTGAATGAGTCTGGTCATGCATATTATGTTTAGGGTAAAGTTTGACTTGAATCATTTTTTTTCCCTTTTGATACCCAATAGGAATTTGTTGGGTATCATGAGAAAAAACCAAAAAATCAAGGGTTTTTGATAATTGGAACTCTTGTTAGAACAAATATTTTGTTTTTTAATAATGCCCCCAAACGCTAGAGGGAAAAATATGTTGGGTAACATGCCTTCCAATTAGATTAAAAGAATTAGAGCAATTATTTATGTTTTAATTTTGATGCTATCTAAAATGAAGATAAAAGATGAAAAAGATGATTGTGGGATTGTTTTGCAACTCTTGGGGAAAAAAAATTGTGATGTTCTTAACAGGTTTGTGATGTCAAGAGATGAATATGAAAAGTAAAAAATCCAAGGCAAAACATTTTGTGTTAATTGACAACAAGTACGTAATCTAAAAGGCAAGTTATTTTGGATATGTTGAAAGCAAAGTAGGATATGAATGATTCTAAGTTTGATATTGGAGAAAAATCATTCAAAAGGATAAGAAAACTTTCAATGAAATTGTAAGTAACACGGGGTTGTAACTTGGATGGGTAAACTTGGGAATTGTAAATATGTGACTTTAGTAAAAATAGATGATTAGTTAAATAAAATTAATTTTAGAAATTGAATATATTTAGGTTCATGGGATGATACATATTTTAAAGGTGAACATATATAATTTATTAAATGATTCATTAAATTATGTTCAATCAAATTAATGAGTTGTAGTACCATGATTGAGAATTTAAATTTGCATAATTCATACTTAATGATTCATATAATGAGTCATTGAATGATGATAGGAATATGAGGTTTTAGAAAATTGTTTGTTAAATTTTATTATTATTTAATATTTTAAAACATATTTTGGGCTTGCAATGTGATATTTTTAAAATAATGTATTGTGTATACTAATGGAGATTTCATGAATGTGTTTTGAATTTATAACCTTATTAAGCCTTCATGGATTATTGAAGGGTTTTATGCATAAATTACAAAAACATAACTTACAACGTAGTGTTTATTAAATTGTCATATAACATATGATAATGTGTTAATAAAAATAGATTCATGAATCAATCATTTGTTAACAAAATAAACATAAACTACTAAGCTTGCATTTTCTTTTGTGAATTTATTGTTGTAAATTACGAAGCTATATAGTTTCTAAAAAGCCTTTTTGGAACAAGAGGCTTGTTAGGCTTTTTTTTCTTTCTTTAAGTGTGTATTGGGGTGCAAGGTTCACAACTTACAACATAAAAAACATTGTATTTCAGTGATATTTCTTTATCAAGGTCTAATAGCACATTTGTGTCGAAAGTGTGCCATACATTCCTAAGTTTTTGTAGTGATCACAACAAACTCCTAATCCAAATCTTGTAATTACATTTGATCATAACTTCATCATTTTAAACCCAAATCATCAATATGAGGGACCTTAAACATTTACAAGTTGAACATATTCACAATTAAGGTACCCAAATGGCGATCTAACAAAAAACAAATTGCAAAGGATTATTTTGAAATTTTATTACGTTTACTATTTTATGATTATAGTGGATTAATATATGACTATAATTAGATTGATGTTGTGTTAATCTAATAAAAAAAATCAAAATTAAATTAGATATAATGTAAATGTCCTTTAGAGTCTTTTTAAATAAATTGAATTCTTGTTTAAATTATAATTTTCATCATAAATGAATTTTTTAAAATGTATTAAACCACGTAATTGATTTTAATTTCCTTTCATGAATATGTAATCCATACATTTATGTTTGGCAATGTTCATATAATGCATTTAATTAAATAATATATGATATAAGAATTTTAAAGGTTATGGAATCCATTTTGAAAAAGCAATAAGGAAAATGAATTTTTTCCCATTTGGTTGATTTTTTGTATTTATTAGGTTTAAAATTTGTGCCCCAAGTGTCAACAAAATGTGTAAGGATTTTTCATGCAAGAAAACAAGTTAAATTATATATAAAAACTTATGTATTCATTTTTTCCATTTTATATTTTTTATTAAAATATTTATGCATAATTATATATGCATGTGAAAAATCACCACCATCATGAAAATTATCATAATTTGAATTATCCAAAAAATTTCACATAAATTTATTCCATTTAAATTATATATTTAAAACTAGTAGGTACCCGTGACCTTCAGACACTGTGAAGTCCCCCAAAAATGAGTGGGGGGGCGAGAAAAAAAGACAAAATTATCAAATATATTTGGTTGGTTTTGAGTGTGTAGTCAAAGATATAGAAGCATGATTACAGTTCCTTACTTCATTTCCGGCTTTATAGCCAGTTTTGGCACAATCCTCTTGAGGAAGGTCGCCACATTCTTCTATGGAAGATCCCCACTGTGGCTACAAACAAAAAATCTTAAAAAAATAAAATAAAAAACAACACTGCTAGAGACGACCTGGGGTTCAATGCATTCTCCTTACTTCATTTAGTTTCAAGGGTCTATTCTAATTAAATTTTTATATGTTTCATTTTATTTTGTTTTGGTGCAAGTTATGGCTTTGTTGGAATTTTGGCGTTTTGTTAAATAATATAAGTTGTCGTATATGTAATACTGGTTCAGCCTAAAATTTTTTAGCTAGTGGAGCAAGAATGACCTTTACAAATGGAAGATTGCATGGACTATGTTGGATGTATCACATTTAAAGTGCAATTTTTTTGTCCACCAAAGATTCAATTGAAATTTGTGATATTTAAACACCTTTAATGACACCCATGAAAGGGCTAGACATGTTACACAACATCTTGAACCATTTGCCAACAAATTCAACTTAATTTTCATGGAACCATGGGGAGGCCATTCCCTCCATATTTTAGCAAGCACTTGAAATGAAAAAATATTTTTTGATATGCAAAGAAATAATGATTTTTTAATTTTGATACTGAATTATAGACACCCAATATGCATAAATTATTTTTTTTAAAAACTCCAATAAGTTGAATCCTATATTTTTTGGGGTTTTGTTTAGAATGAAATGGAAGTAACCTCCCCAGCATGGACCCAATGTGGAAGGTTTGACAATCGTCCAAAAAGTGTTTTCAAACATGCATTCATCATTATTATAATTTGGATGTTAAAAGTCTGGAGGAACACTGAATTATGATTTCAAGGACCTGGATTAATTTTCACATAGAAAGAGTCCCACCATCAAAAGTTTAAAGTTCATGTTGTGTGTGTCATGTGAGGCCATTATGTTAGTATACTTAGATTTATGATTCTCTTATTGCTCCTCTCATGTGTGTTATTATGTGTCCGAAGGTCACAAGTACGTTTTGTTAAATCTTTAAAAAATAAAATAAAAAACAACACTGCTAGGGACGACCTGGGGTCGGTTAGTCCTGGCAACTACCTCCTTACTATGAGATAAATTGCCACATGATTGTCTCTTCCATTCCATGGATGGATGACGAGACCCCCACCCCCAGTGGAGTTTTGCAATTTAAGAAGGGCCCGCGCCCTCCCCCTCTTTGATGGATACCTATTGTGCTATAAATAGGGCAGAATGGGCAATTCCCTGAAACAGTGGAGTTTTGCAATTTAGCGAGCCCTCCCCCTCTTTGCCTTGGATGGATGGAGGGACGGATGACGGGACGGATGGATGAAATGGACAACCACCCAATGATATTCTATAAGTAGATATAGCAAAAACAAAATCCTTGAGTTTTGTGTCTAAAAAGGGGTAATTTGATTGTGAATATGCATAATCAAGACCTATGTAATGAGTTTTCATATACTTCATTTACACATACATTCTCGAGCTTCTATGGTGATCACAATAGATTTTCAATTTGAATCCTACAATTGCATTTGGTCATAACTTCAACATTTTAAACTCAAATCATCAATGTGAAGGGTCTTTAAACATCTACAAATTAAAACCTATCCAATGAATTTTAATACACCTCATTTGGATTTTATTTGCACATACATTCCCGAGTTTGAGGTTGTGACCATAATAAATTTAGAATTTTAGTCCTGTAACTACATCTGGTCATAATTTTAACATTTCAAAAAAAATTAAAAATTAATTATAATTAATCATATAATCAATCTTTTAAATAAACATAAAATTTTGTACAAATTTTCCACTAAACTATTTTTTTTAACCATTTTCTATAAATCCAATGTTGTCATAATCCTAAAGTAAATTAAATAATTATTGTGATAAATAATTACAACGAACATATAAGCAAAAAAATTAGAAAACAATATCAGATTTCTATGTGAAATCACCATGACTTACACATTTTTATAACAAAAATTATTTCACTCATTTGAGTTTTGAATTACATCGATTGAAAGTTGTTATGAAAAAATTTGTTTGTGTCACACAAACTATGTACATTATAGCATACAACAACCTGTTATAAAGTATTGCAAATTAAATTTATATTATAAATTTCAAAATTCATCAAATGAAAATTTTTTTTTTGTGAGGGGGTTGTAAACCACAAGCGAATATAATATCAAAACTATGTATTTTTGTTACATAATTGTGAGTCATACCAACATAGCCATGTGCAATAATCTCAATTTTTAAAAGTTATATTGGGGATATTCGAATGTGGTAAGGTTTAAGGGTTTTTAGCAATTTCATGTTAAAATAAGAAATGATGAATGCACATGGTTGCGTGGGGGAATTGATTTCTTTCTCGAAATATAATATTGGATGAATAAGGTGTTGGGTTTATTCTTTTCTTCAACAAAAAGCTAATAATCATAGTTTAAGAATCTCAATTGCAGAATTAGGGGTGAGAAATCTCTAGAAGGTTCAGGTTAGAAACAGACACCAAAATTCGAAATGTTTAGCAAAACATTGGTCTTATTTTAATATTTAATGAGTAGCAAGGATGTTTGAAATTCATGAAGCAATTGAAGGGGTGTTGTGAGCCATGGATTATAGCTCAACAATTAGTTAAGCTTTAGTTTCATAATTTTCCTTAGTACTAATGACTTGAGTGCTTATAAGCCTCCAAGTAGTGATTATTAATAGTTGAATCAGCTTTTGTGATATTTCTAGGCATATAGTACTTCTTTATTTCAATTGATGTAGCATTTAATCATTTAAGCATCTAGTAAACCTTTTAAAGTACATTATCCCTTTTATGTTGTAGAGAAAGGAAAGGGGATGTAAAATTAGATGTGATTTATTGATATATAGGGAATACAAGCCCATAATTAACAATAGCATTTCGCCATGACAAGGTTAAGTTAGTCTGTAGAAGAATCTTCAAGCATTAATGATGTACTTGTAAGATTTTTAGGATGTAGTTTTAATACATCTTTATTTAGTTTCACTTCTATCAGATTTTTAAATAGAATCAAATCAACCTTTAGATTAACATTTTCGCCTAAGTAGCCTTAGATGAATTACAACTTTATAACCAACTTAAGGGATAGATCACAATTGCAAAAAATCTAGAATGCAACGAATGGTGTGAGCGAAGTACTCGGCTTAGTGCTCCATGGGAAGTGGGTTGATTGGCCCTCATAGCCAACGATAATGGCCATCACCGAGAACCTACGTTTGACAATGGAGACGGACATCATCATCTTCGCATTGACAATTTTCAAACCTTTCTAGCGCGGCTCCACGAATAGGAACGAATTCTAAATAGATTGTTAAAGCATGTGGGTTAGGAGATAATCGACGATCTCATGCCGAACGATTGACTCAAATGCGCACCACTTGTCTAGGCGATTCTTCTTCGCGCGGCCGTTGAAAAATAATCATATTGAATAGTGCTTCTTCAAACTCTTCCTATTCTACTAGCGCAACTAAAGGATTCCTAGGCGTAGCGACATCATCCGCCATGACTAGTTCTCACCTGCATCAACAAAAACCAAAAAGGTAATACAAACAATGTGGTACTTACGTTTAGAAGGGGTCGAGACCTTTTTATTTAACAAATTAGGGTAGGCGTAAGGTGTGGGAGTGACGACGAAACCTCATGAAAACTCAAACATCCTAAATCTAATGGATTCATCAAACCCTAATTTCGACAGTAAATCTAAAAATATGTGGGGGTTTTTTTGTGGTGCAAATTTTATTTCCAATTTACTATGTACTACATAGTTAACTAGTGCATGGTAAAATAAATAGGTAGGGATATCAAAAGAGTAAATGGTACACAAGAATGTTAGTTCAACCATTGAATTAGTCAAGTAAGAATTCAAGGACGTTACTTGTTACTACCGATAAACTATCCTAGTAGTTAGTTACTTGAAGTAATTAGGATGAAGAAGTAAGATGTGAAGGTCAACGAACGAAAAGGATAAGGATCAAGCTCAAGAGACCTCATCAAGATATCCAAAATAAAGGAAGGGATGAATCCTCCAATCCCATTAGTCATGAGGATTGTCATCTGATTTGATTGGAGGATGGAATATTTCTTGTGTCTCATTGGGCCTAAGAATTCTCATCCTAAACTCAATTGGATGGCAATTTATTCTCAATTTTCATTCGCTCTAGAAGGATGAAGAGGCCATTGATTGGAGCAAAGGATTTCAAAACTTTCATTGGACAAAGGGAACAAGTTTAAAGAAGGTCATGGAGGCTAAGGGAAAGGGTATTGTGTGTATGGGGGAAAGAAAAAAAGAGGAGGAGGTGTGAGGAAAAATTTTTAGTTCTTATGTGTGAAGAGGTGTTCATGAAAAAGGTGTGTGCAAGAATCAAACATGGAAGGAAGTTGTGTGTAACAAGTACTTGTAACAAAGCCTCTGGATTTTTTGTTCAATTAGTTGTTCCTCCCAAATCCACCATTGGATTTGTGTCAAAATGAAATCAATTTTAGTTTGGAAGGTGTAGAAGGTTCTCCCCAATTTTTTGTATCATCGGGTTTGTTGTCAGGGAGCTACACTGGTTGGAAGTAAAGGGTGTTGTAGTGGAGTTCATGGAAGGATTTCCATGATAAGGCCTCTGGATTTTTATTTCAATTAATTGTTCCTCCCAAATCCACCATTGGATTTGTGTCAAATTTAAATCGGTCTTAGTTTGAGAGGTGTAGAAGGTTCTCCTCAAAATTTAGTATCATCAGAATTGCTATAAGGGAGCTACACTTGTTGGAAGTAGAGGGGGTTGAATTATCTATTTTTCCTTCAATCTAAGCAAAGTGGTTTCTAGTTCAAAGCTTAACTCTTGATCTAAAAATTAAAAATAAAAATAAATAAAACTTATGAGATTTTGTAACATGCTCCTTTTATATTAGCTTTCTAAAAATTCAATGCATGCTAGATTAGGAGGTTATATGTAGATGTTATGACAAATGGAACGGAAGGGTTCCAACCATCAAGCGTGACATTGGATTGAACATTAACATACGGCTCCTTCATATTCCATCATGGTGAATTACAATTATCTCACAATGTCTTTGTATTTTCAAATTGGACACAACGCATTAGATCCTTAGTGAATTTCATTACTTACTTTAAATCGCTTTACTTGTTAAAACTACAAGTACATAGTAGTTCCACTTCTAATCGATTTTTTTTATGAGTGCATATCTTAATGGTGAAGGTGTGCAAGAATTCTTCACAGGTGTCAATGAAAGGTTTAATGAAGATAGAACAATTTTCAAGCCTTATAAGCATAAATTAATTTGAAACAATTTAACGATTAAATAAATAATGTGATAGGGCGACAATGGCAACATGAGTTTCATAATGAATGAAACATTTATTCAGATTATGGATAAGCTCAATGAAGAGCTATAATTACATGTTGAATCTTGGGTTATGCCATGGTGATAATTCATAACTGCAGAAAATCTAGGATGTGTCAAATGGTGTGAACTAAGTAGTCCACTTTATTACTAAAAGGTAGTTGACAAATCGAACCATGCAACCAATAATAATGTCCAAAGTGAGAATTGAAGACCATGCGAAAATAGAAATATTTTCAATTTCATAACAACCTTCACAAACAGTTTCAAGTTCATCACCAAAAGCGAAGTTGACTTGCAACAAAATCATTAAGGTGCGAGAGTTTATAGAAATATGATAATACCAAACTCGAAGGGTTCAACTTCAAGACAAACGTGCACCTCTTGCGGTTTAGGATCTTCATCATAAAGATGTTACATCAATGTCAAATCTAAATATGATTCTGAAAGCAATTTTTCATTCATTTATGCAGCTTAAGGCCCGTAAGATATGGCCATATGCGACACCATAATTTCAAGGAAAAAAAAATCAATCAAAATCAAATCGGCAATGAATGTGTGGAAGATTTGTTATATCGATATGTGTGGTTATAATTTATAGGTCAAGGAAAAGGAAGGAAATGCGTAAGTAATGGCCTAAAACCATGGTAGAGTAAAACCTTAAAATCAAACTATGGTAAATTAAAACCACAAGATTGGAAAGTGGGAAGAGGTGAAAAGGTGTTTCTCCTTCTCCCTCTCCTTGCATTGGCCACCAAGCATTGGAACCTTCCATTGGCTATCGAGTTGGGATCTTCCTTCACCTCCCTCTTCTTCCTTTTTAAAACGCGAATTCAAATCATTTGGGGTTTTCTTTTCCAAACATAATTTTCAATTTAAATCTTGAAAATACTTGTTCCTACAACTTCCTTTGGGAAGAGAAGAATGATTAATATTAATAGATGGTGGGAAAAAAAAGAATGGATTGGATGATTGTAGTACTTTTGAAAAAATGAAAATGAATAAGGATAATGTTGGGAGTTTGAAATCTTCAAGAAATTTCACAAACCCTTTCAAGTTTTGTAGCACAACTTCTTATTGGTTTAGGTGTAGAGCTTAAAATTTGGTAGGCAAATGCACCTCGTAACTAGCTTTTTAATGAATTAAGGCAAGCTAGATTTGAGTAGCATATGTGATAGGAATAATATTTTAAATGACTAGAGGTTTGCTGTCAAGTTGAACATGGTGTTGAATCTTTAAAAGTTGGTTTAAATGAATGACAATTTAACATAAATTTCTAGGATTTAGAATGTTTTATTTTGGGAAACATATCTATCAATTTTAAATCGTAAATGATGCATAGGAAGCAAGCTATTTGGTTTCAACTACAAACACAATTTAATATCTATAAATACACTTTGCATTTTTCCTTCATTGGTAGCATATGTACTTTCAACTATATTCACCTCATAGAACCGAAAGTAGAAGGAGAGAAAGTTGCCTCATAATAATTATAGAAATCTATGTTCTTGTTTTCACATATATTTATTCACATATATATATTTTATGTATAATCATCATGTAATAATCATCCCCCTATCACAGATTCCAAACATTCACAATTATGTCAAAATATTTTAAAACTAAACTTTTAATTATCTTCACAAATTCAATCCATAAAACTTTACACTCATATAACAACGTGTTCTCATCAAATGAAGGTGTTTTCCAAAGCCCATAAACACTCATTTATATACTAACTAAAATGACACAAAAAAAGAATTTTTTAAAAAATTTACACATCACATGTCTACATATCACATGGCTCCCCATGTGATTCAACATGCACATTAATGTGGCAAAAAATTTCAACATTAATTATCATGTGTGAATCATGCACATTAATTGAAACTATGAGTTATTAGTGATGATTTATTAAATCATAATTAAATTATGAAATCCAACCACAACATAAATCACCAAATTTAACCCTGAGATAATTACATAAGTAATAATCTAATTACATCAAATTACAAGGTCATCAATTTAAGGTGGAAAGTACATAAATTTTTTACAGTGTATGTGAAATATGGATTCAATTCAATATCACTATAAATCAAAGGTGATAAATATGTAAATCTTTCACATTACATTAAAAAATTGCATTTTATCAAAATTTCATCACATCGAATTTTATAAATGGAGCTTATTGAATTAAAACAAAACCATGACCTACATAATGGTGGAGATCATTGTTTTGGATTTGTTTGGGTTTAAGGTCAATTCATAGCTAAAATTTATTTTTAAAACATTATTTTGCTTGTTTGTGATGCATGTGTGTTTAAATTTATTTTTTTATATGGTTAAAAAAATGTTGGTTAGCTTATTCAATAGTAAAAAAATTTAAATATGTAATAGTTCATTGTTTTACCATTTGTGCAAGTCACTGCAAGGATTAATGCGACAATGGTTTCATCATTTCCAAATGAAGTCCTGGCCATGGATGTTCCTCCAAATATATTATATAATGTTTCGCACAAATATTAGAACATAATTTTGGATTGAAAATGATAAGGAGATTGAGAAGTGGTTACATTTGTAACATTTTTAAAAGTTAGAAAATTTAAACATAACTTGGAAGGATTTCATTGATCACACAACAAAATGGAATGCCTTATATCACACAAATGCAACAACTCATACTGAAGACAAAAAAAGATGGGCACCATTAAACATTTCATAGTATATAATTAATTTAAATACATTAAATTTTTTTAATTCACTCGCAGAGGTAAACATCCATGGTTACCATGCAAGGTGATTATTTGTGTTGTTTATTAAATATTTTTTAATCCATCAAAGTAATAATCTAGGACATGTTGTTATGTAAGGGTCATTTGAAATGGAGAAAGAGAGAGAGAGATTTGAAGGATGATAATTGCTTAATTTTATGTCCATTATTATTGGGAGGTTTAAGTTGGGTTATTTTTTTGGAGTGGGTTTGAATTCACAATTGGAGAATTGTAAATTTTTTAGTTCATTGGTTGCAAGTGGAAGGAAAAATAAATAAATAGATTTTTTTTGGATTTTCAAGTTAATAAAAAGCTAAAAATAGATTTTTTCGTTTTCAAAACTATGTTTAGTACAAGCATTGTAATGATCATACCTAGTTGCTTTACTACATACTATTATTATTCCAAAGCACTCTTTTGGATCATCTTTTGTTACTACTTTGTTGGATCATAATATTTTGCAAGGTTACTTTTTTGAATCATTTATTGTTATTGCATTTTTTATCCAAGTTTACTACATTTTCTTTTTGCTTATGCATGTGGTGAAAATTTGAGGTGGTCTAAATTATAGTTAGAAAGCATGAAATTAAATAAATCATATTGCATATATCATAATATTATTGGAATTAAGGACTAAGGATGGGTAATGTTTCTTTGATGTCAAATGTGAAGAACCCTCCTCAAGTATCCTAAGTTTAATGTAGATTGGTGCAATACAATATGATGGAGCTAATGTTCGAATGAAGCATGTTTTTAACCCTTGGCATGAATAAATGAATCTACATTTTATTTCTAGTGGTTTTACATAAAACTTCATATGTTGTAACGTTCTAGAATGAATAATAACCATATGTGAGATCATATTGGTTTTATGGTGGTAGTTTTTAATTTTTTATACGAGATAACAAAGTTTTTATTGTTACATTAAAGCAATGATTAGCAATTATAAAAATTGAATGAACACAAAACAATTTAACCTATGAACTTTTTAAAAAATTATTCACAATTTTAAGCATTGTGAATGACATAACGATTGTGTTAATATGGTTATATTTTGTAGTGGCAGACATGTACAATCAATGTCATGATGGATGATCAATGAGAATGCATTTTGTGTACTTTGGACTAAACTTGAACCCCTTGAGCACAAGTGTGCGAAAGGGTCAATGCAAATGTCTCCTCAATCTTCAATAAAATTTCTTGCCACTACTGCTTTGTTAATTTGTTCATGTTATTGGCAAGAAAGTTCTCCATAAACAAATCCATCAACAATGTTGTAAAATAATTTTTCCAATCTCTTTTTTATTTGGGTGGAGCTAGAGGTGTTGTGTGAGGGCACAATGAACAAGGGAAATGAAGAGCTTGAACCCATCATCATTAGGGACATGAAATTTGGATCTTGAAACAGTTCCATGGTGAGGATGATAGAAGAAAATGTGATTCAAATTTTTTTTTTGGAGAAACACAATGTCTATATTGTGTGCAACGAGAAAATGGCTATGGAATGTAGGCAGGTGAACATGGGTGAACATGAAGGTGAATAGTGAAACTCATGAAAGACTCGGATAGAGTGTTAAACAATGTGACACAATTCATGGGCATGCCAAAAGGAGAGCTATAGTGGCAAGCAGACGTCTGCTGAGTGTGGCCAAGTAGAATGTCAAAGATTTTCTAACTACCAGGTTTTGTGGCTAATTGCAACCAAATCTGCTTCTGGCATGACAATTTGTTACATTTCTTCCTTCATGTGCGTAACCCATCAGCAAAAGCTCTAACTTGGTGCTTTTAGAGGTTGATGTGTATTATTTGGTGCACCACCTTATGTCCCCAAATCTTACCCGCCACGTTTCTATAGCAAGAGCACAAAAGTGGGCTTTATGTGGTAAACTGATTTTGCCATTGGTTATTGAAGGTGGTCTAAGGTGTTCAACACCCATAATGGTACCCTAGTAAAAACTAAAACGTCATAGACTAAATTCAATATCTCAAGTTTAGGGTTGATGGGTTAGTTGACATTTCTTGGGTTCAAGTTATATTGCATCTAAATATTATAAATATCCCATGCTTAGACTAAATCAAGGTCTATGAGTCCAAATCTAACTCTAAAATTGTTTAGGTTTAATTTTTCCATTAAGAGGCCTCATTCAAGAAGGTGAAAATACCAATGTGGGTGTGGTGTTAATTCACCCTAACCTGGGATAGTGAAGGTTTTCACCAAGTTGCAATGTTGTAAAAGGAAAAAAAAAAGTTTGGAGCTTATAAATCATGTTATTGATTATTTTTGGTGCCTTACAAATTTGAAAGTTTCATGGAAGTATGGACATTGGTGTTAGGGGTCAAGTATTGAAGGCTCTTTGTGAGCTTTTTTTTCCTTTCAAGGAGGTTTAGTGTCTAGTCATGAACATTTTCTTTGTACCTTTGCTTTCTTGGAATAAATCATATTATCTTGACTCAAGAGCTTGAAAGTTGGTTGGGTGAGTAGCATCAATAATCCTGATTACATGATTAGGCAACCTACCACCCTACATGGGTGTCACTGGTTAGGGGAGTGCACATCAAGAGTTGTGTATATGGGAGACTATATGGCATGCAATCATTCTTTCTTGAAAAGCACCACCATAGCCAATAACATCTATGCAACTCATCAAGCCTTGCATGATTTGATGCCTTTGTGCACTTCACCTTTATCCCACTAATGGCCAGTATTGTGTGGGTTAGAGAACTTAAATATTCCATTTTATCCTTGCAATCCAAGGGCTACACATTTGCCTATTTCAAGCAAAAAATTCATGTGTAGAACATTTTTTCATTTAAGAGAAAGCTTGGGCAATTATTAGCAATCTTTGAAATCTCATAGATCTTTCAAACAACCACCTTCTCCACCAGCTTAGTAGCACTTCTCCTTATAGCAAAAGAGAGATATCACATTTGATTTTGGAAGCTTTCAATTTTTGCTTTTTAACAAGTCCACCAACAATAATATAAGTGCCTTTAAACAATAACTTGGATGAATTTGAAACTTTAATTAGTGTGAAACTAAGTTTGCACCAATGTGGGGCTGATCTTATAGATTGCACCAAACCCCTTCATTGTAGCCAGGCACTTGTTATAGTTCATAATTGTGGTTTTCAAAAATCAAGTAACCAAGCTATAAGAAGGTGCATGTTAAGCTTCCTTTTGTTTAGTATTTTGAAACATGATTAAACTTGTGTAAACATTATAAAATGTGTACCTAGAAGTGAAGCATGGTGATTAACATTGAAATTCATAAATTAAAAAAATTAATCCATCTTGATATTTGATGTGATATTGGGAGTTAACGAGCATAGATTGTTATAGCTTAATGTACAAACTTGATTATCATTAATTTACACATGTTATTGTGTTTGGTATGATAATGAACCATTAATTGTCTTGTTGTTGGAGAACATAAAGTTTCATGACTACATAGCAAACTACTTAATCTTAGTCCAATAGTCTCACTTTGATCATATAGTGTTGACTTCAACAACAAGAAATGGCAATGCATGACCGATTCTTGAATGCAACCTTGTACAACAAATTTTTACCAACTTGTTTTGGTGTCAACAAATTTAAGCAAATCATAACACCTTCAAGCCAACAAATCCCAAAAACAATGTCGTCAAAGAGTTGCCCCCCCACCTTGAAAAATTTGAATTACAATTTCATACATCATAAATTTTTCATCCAACAATTTGATAATGAAAATTGTGTGAAATTCATTCTTCACAAGTTTGTAACATATGGATTTGTTGTTCCTAAACATGTGCATCACCACACCACGTTTAATTCCTTTTTTAATGAATTGTTTATTGCCTAGGTTGTTCACATCCTCTCACACTCAAGCGAAAGGGTAAAGGATTGGCTAGCAACACAACCAACATTCCCCACATTTTGTTTATCATCATTATCTTTTCAAAGTAGCCCTTCCAATTAAATTAATCTTACTTAATCCATCAATAATTGAACTTTCTTATAATGTTTTCAATCACCCCATGCATTCAATATCCATATTCTCCAATGTGTTATGCAATAAACACATTAAAATACACAAAGCAAAATTTTCTTCTACAACAATAAGATTGAGAATAGTCAAAAGGAATAATTGAGAATGTGACCACCTTGGAATGATAACATAAGCTTTAGAAAAGGTTATTTTCATATTCTAAATGTTGTATTCAGGTTTTGTGAATATACATTATTGATGTTTATCACATAATGATAGATTTGAATATCTAAATTATGGATGTGTGAACTACTCATGAAGTAGAATATCATATTACTTCATCCACTCCTTGACGAACATGAATAAAAATTAATAAACATGTGGGTTAATTTGAAATATATGTTAATTAATTATTCTATTTAGCTACCATAGTGTGGCTTGTGTTATTGACCCAAATGTGAACTCTAAAATATTTATTTTTTATTTTGTTGAATTTTGATTGGATTTCCAATTACAATAATTACTCAAAATTCAATATCTTTTGAACCTTAAGTTAAAAATTTACAAATCACCTCCATAAAATCTTGTTCATTGAAAAATTCCCAAGAATTTTCATAAATGCACCCCTATTTGTCTTTTGTTAATAAATTTATTGAATTTGCAGTGACAAAATTGTCCAATGCTCAATAACTTTTGCACAATAGGTCTAAACATTACAAACCACTTATGTGCACCTTTAGTCATTGAAGGTTTTGCCTTGAGATGGAGCTCTCAAGGAGGCTATTAATGTATCAACAAATTTCATGGAGTTTTCTTGTGTTTAAAAGTAGAATTAAGAAGCATTTTGTTTGGGTGAACCAAATTTTAATGTTAATTTTTGTTTTGAGGTTTTTTATTATAAGACTTTGAATTTTTTTTTTTTTTTTTTTTTTTGTTTTTTTTTTTTTATCTTTTAATTTTTTTTTTTTTTTTTTTTTTGGTGATGTCAAAGATCTTGTGAGCTATTATCAACCTATATTTTTATAACATTGCATCTCTTTTTTTGACCTTTTTTTCTTGGCCTATTGTTGTTTTTTTTCATCCTTTTAATTAAGCAACTTCTTTATTTTCATGTGGGGCCCAAATTGTTCAATTAGTGTTCAAAGAGAGGTGGTCGTAGAAGCTTTTACTTGAGAATGGCATTGTCATTTTTTGTGAAATCAAACCAAACCCAGCTCCTTTGACTTATTTCTTTTCCACTTCTCATCTCACTTAGTTTTCTTTATATTCTCATTTCTTATTGATCTAGTTAGATGGATTTTCTAATCAACGGAGCTCATGAGATTTGCATTTGAGTTGTGATTTTTCAAAGTTATATTGTGGTGGAACCATCCATTCAAATTCTTTCTCGTCATGCTTCTTGATTTGAAGAACAAAGGTTTTTTCTATTTTTGTTTTTGGAAATGAAAGAATATGTGGATTCCATCCCCTTTTCCCTTATTTTTAATTCAATTCATGTTTAAGAAACGATAGAACTTGAAATGAATCCCCAAGCCTTTGCCTTATTTCTTGAATGTTTTTAGAAATTAAAAGTTTTTAAGAACTTCTTCCATTCATGTGGTGGGTGTCATGGATGCCAATACCATGGAGCTCATTAGATTGAACGTTCATCCATGTACCTAGCTTTTTATTTTATTTTAATTCACTATTAGTTAACTTCCAATTAAGTTTCAATTCATTTTCACTCAACTCATTGTTCATTTCCAATTGACTCTTATTTCACTCTAGTCAAATTTTAGTTTAAGTTATAGTTAAGCCCGAATTAAGTTCCAGTTAACTCCTAGTCAATTTTGAATTAAGTCCTAGTTAACTCCTAGTTAATTCGAAATTAACTTTTAGTTAATTTCTAATTAAATCATAATTAACTCTTAATTAATTATTAGTTAAGTCCTAGTTAAGTCTAGTTAACTCTTAAATTAAATCCAAGTTAACTTTTAATTAAATTTTAGTTAACTCATAATTAACTCTCAGTTAAGAAGGTTTTCAAGAAAAGTTTTTACTCGATGCACACATAAAAACCTCCTTGGAAGATCCCTTGAATTAAATCCCCGAAGGGGTATAAATATAAGTAGGACCCTTCATTTCCTTTAGTTTGTTCAAAATTAGTTTTAAGCACAATCTTGCACCATAACCTTGTTATGTTCTTTTCATGTTCATGTTTGCATATGTTAACATAATAAATATTCATTTTCATGTATTTCTTACACATCTCGTGTTCTTATTCTTAGTTATTATGTTTTTCTTTTTGAGTCGCATAATCTTGTTTTGTTCATTGTTGAATGTTAGACTTAGACCTTTTCCCTTAGCCTTTGTTCCTATGAATTTTCGTGTCCTTGACAATGGGTAGGTTCTTGAATTGTCTGAAAATGTTCCATTTTTTCAATTTTGTTGCACCCTTCAATGCTCAAATTCACCTTGGTTTTAAAAAATTGTTGAACTCTTCGATTTTGAAAGGTTCATTGCCTCCAAGGTTTTTGATTTTGGACATGGAACTTCTTCAAGTGATTTGTCAAAAGGAGACAAACAACATTGTGCCACCTCGCATAGGCCAATAGACTTTCATAATGCGACACATGGCCATCAATTTTTTTCGACAATAATTGACCCAATGGATGTTTCATCCATATGGATGAAATTTTGTCATGTCTTCAACCTTAGTTCAAAGCTAGCTAATCATCTATGGACCATATGGAAACCATGTTGGATGAAACATAACAAAGTTTGAACAACATCTAATTTTAATAAAGGAACCAAATAGGAACTAGCTCCTCCACTACTAAGAATTGGGAATGCCCTAATTATCATGTGGATATTCCCATCATGAACACCTTCAACATTCACAAGATTCGCTTTCATTAAAATCCCTTTAAGGGATTTGTTTGACAACTCAACTACATCAGTGGCAACTTTGAAATTATGCATGTGGACAAGCAAAATTGGTCACCAATTAAAGTCTAAGTTTCAATTTTGGGAAGGATCAACATAATCAATTACAACCTTCCTTCCCCATCAACTGCCATTATTCTTTCATCACATTGGAGTAGCCCATTAATTCTTGGATTTTTGTTTGCCTAACATGTGAAAAACCAACCCACCCTTTGCATCACATTTGATTCATTAAAACAAACATAAGTAATTAAATCAATATGTTTAAACTAAAAACTAAAAAAATTAGAAGCAATCAAATAAAACCCTACTTTGAAAATGCTACATTAGTTCATACAAGAAGTTAATAATCACATGCAAATTCTTGCTACTAATGAATATAAACTTATACACTCCTACACATACAAGAAGATCAAGGATCCATGAATATGTGTTTTGGAACGTTCGACTTGGATTTAGATAATGTGCTTCAAGTTCATTCAACCATTCAATTACATTAATATGATTGTTCATAATGATTGCAATGGATAAATACATACATAAATCCATGGTCGACATATATTATGCTTTCTCTTATAAAAAAATAGGAAACTACTTTCATTTGTGATTTAAATCTAGGTCTATCCAATTTTAAGAATATACAAATTTATTGAAAAACACAAATTCCATGGAGGAGGTTTGGTAGTCTTAGATGTAAGTGTGATGTACCTGTAAGCTTGTCTATTATTACAATTGTTGCACAATTTTTTTTTGTGATTCCATGTCCAACTGTTGAAAAGGCCACATTAATATCACATGGCATCCAAGTCGTAAATTTTACAACTTGTGCAATCTTAGTGTCGCTCTCCATGTAGATGCCACACAATCCATTTTGCTCTCCAAATTAACCTCTAACATATGATTTATTTTTTTTGCTTGTTGCCTTGCCACAAAATCAAAGGTTAATTATCAGTATGAACCCAATGGATTGTCACCATTTTCAAGTATAATTATTGTAATAATAGTAGGTTTAGAAAAGCATGTTCTCCACAAGTGAACCACATTAGCAACTTTAAGCATTAATTAGGCCAAATATGTATGTCAAACATTGCCCTTTAAATATGTAGCTACATCATGTATATTACAAATTTTGTCAAAAAAAGCCAACAATTCCTCAATGCAACACCTAGGACCCAAAAACTTACCACATAATGCATATAAGTTGCCTTTTGTGTTTAGTCATATTTCTAGACATGGTTGTAGTTCCATCCATATACACCTACATTTGCACATTTAAATCAATGTTGCACCTTATTCACAATTGTATAGACATTAAGAGGTACAAGTAAAAACTAAGGTGCAACCCTATAAACTTATGTACATACCAACTAATATATGCTTGTTCTTTAAATTTTTTTAAAAAAATACACAATTGCTTTCTATAGCTATAAACCGCTACAACACAAAGGTGAAGAACCAAAGTTAACACCTCATAACACTACATAAAGCAAGACATAGTAGAAGAACAATAACATGACAAAGGGTGAAGCTACATTTGACAATTGCAAACTTACCACAAAAAGTAAGGGCAGTATTGAAATTGTCATTTCATGAAACATCACAAAAAACAAACTATAATATAGGAAGATACCTTTTGATGAAACGCCTTTGTTATTGGATTCAAAGTGTGACCTGCAGAGTTGTGAAGCCAACTACAACAATTGATGACCTTGGACCTTTCTTGATGACTTTGAATTTGGAGGTGTGAAGAAGCAAGGTTTTTTAACAAGCATGATAGTCAATCTCTTCTTTCAATGCAAAAACCTTGGAAACAAAGATGTTCAAAATATGATTCAAAAGGCATTGCAAAGCAAGTGAAACATTACTAAATGAAATGACAACATGCTTGAAAGCTTTCAGTGCATCCATGAAAGCTTGGACAAGCTTCATAAATGGGCATGTGGTGTTCGTAGCATGTGATGAACCCTAAACCCTAATGCAAGGATGTGAAAAGTGCCAAAGCAAAAGGGAAAAATGAGCGGGCATCCAACATTGTGCATCCTCATTTTGAATTTTTGATAATGAAGTGTCAGGGACCCCTACAAAAGGCTTGCCCTAATTAGGATGACATAGGCAAATATGTCAACACAATGACATACCTTAATCCTAAAAAGGTTTTTTTTTCAATTTTGAAAGCATAACCTAATGCTATAACACAAAAAAAACATATTTTTCAAAGGAAGTTTAAGAATGTCATCGATTTTCATGTTCATATGGACTTTTCAAAATGTAGACATTTTTGGGTCTTTGAAAACTCCATAACACCACAAAATATAATCACATTCCCCCCATTTAAAATATTTTAAGTATTCCAAACATAAATCATTTTCTATGCCAAAGTTTCATAAACACAAGATAAATACATTGCAAAGGAAAAGTCCCTATTGATGGCTTTCTAGGTAGTGACAAAAATTGTTGTCAAGTTTGTAAAATCCATTGTTGATTATGTATTCACATGTTTTAATTGATTTTTGGATTGTTGGAAAGCTAATTTTCTTACCTTTACATAATTGAGTCCCTTTAAAAAATTTCATAAACAAATTTAACATATGGCATAACCAAAGTAGAAAAATCCAGGAAAAATTACAAGAGTGACACAAAAATTGCACCAAGTTTAAGTTAAATTGAGACTAATTTGGTGTGTAGTCACCTAGCATGCACCCACTTGTTCACACAATGCATCGTGCTCCAAAATCACTTCATTAAGTTGGACTTGCGTTGAACCCATTTTCCCTTACAACACTTCAAAAGGATGTTTTATAACGTCTACCCTTTTTGTGGGCATTGACTTGTTAGCACCTTCTTCTAACCTTGCTAACCTTATGTGATGTCAAATGACATGTATGATGACATTTGAATCACAACATCCAATTGTTTTCCATCCATGGGGTCATCCATGCTTAATGTTGATCAAAAGGGACTTTGTTCCCAAGGCCATCGAATAATTCAACTGCTAATCCCAAGAGACGGATCTTTGGTGTGAGAGTTACCGCGTGTTGTTGATTGGGGTACAACTGATATTGGTGGTACTAGTTAAAAAGTGACAACGGGAGTGATAGGGGGAAGTGTTGGAAGAACTCGAGTTTTGTTCTATGAACCAAGATAATTGTTGTAAGAGTTGAAGGATTTTTTAAAGGAGTCGAGGGATTTGCCTCCACTCCAAATCTACGTGGTTAGTACATAGGCACATTGCCCCTTCATGAGCTTAAAATGATCCTCCAATTGACCTGAACCCTAAACACCACCTTCACATACACCATTTGTGTCACAATCAAAAGCACCTAATTTTTGGCAAAGATTCGGTTCCTTGTTATGGCCATGTGAACCTTTAACATGCGTGATGTCATTTGTTCATCCAAGCAACTCATAAATTGAATGAAATTATTTTTTCTATGGGTTTCATGCGAAGAAAATGGCCACTTCCTATAATGTGGTACCATCGCACATAATGCAAACATAATGTGTATGACCATGGTTGGGGCATGATTTGCCATTCAATATCTATTAGCATGGTTGGGTCTTCAAGTGCTTCAAGTTTTTGTTCTTGTTGTTTTCCTTTCATGGCATGGCCATTGACCACTTTCTTCTAATTTGCATCGTTTGCCATTGTAGCCATCGTCCACCAATGCATGAGTGCTAGGGTTTAATTAGGGTTAAATTAAGGATAAAAATATAATGGGAATTGGGATTAGGGTCTTCCAAGAGGTTCAACCCTAAAGTCCAACACACAATTGTTTTCACAAGTGGCGTTATGAACTTCAAAGCCTTAAAAAAAGGATCCCATTTTCTTCCAAGTATATGGCATTAATTGCTTGAAACAAATGAACTCTTTACACATCACAGAAGAAAGTATTAAACATGAGGCAAATGTGAATCTTAAAGTGGACCCATGCACTAAGAAAGGCCTAGGATTAGACCAAACCACTTTTGGTTGCTTTTGGTCACCATTGAAGGTCACATTTAGATGTTGGGCAACCACAACTAGCCCAAATTGGTTGGCAACTAAAAAGTTTTGATCACCATTTGATGGCCTACAAAAATTAACCAAGCATGGTTGTCAAATGGCAACCAGAAGTGGTTCGTTCAATGTCAAACCTATATAATTAGTTGGTGACTAAGGGTGAACAAAATAAGTTTGGTCACCATTAGGTTCAAAGAGGCATGTAGTAATTGAAAATTTTGGTTATCGACTATCCAATCAAATCAATTAGAGTTGAACAACTTTGGCTGCCATCCAATGACCTTGTGTGGTTGTTGCATGGGGAGGCTATTGGATGGTGACTGATTTTTTTAATCACCAAAGTTTTTGGGTCCTTTCAATTTTTGGGATACCCTTTATTTTATATATAAAGGGGTTTAACATTTTCAATTTTTTTTCACTTTCTTTTTAACATGTATGGGTTTGATTTTTTAATAATTAGTGCGATACACTTTCAAAATAATGGGGATTCCATGCATTATTTTGTGTTGTGATTCCAAATTTGGTCACAAATACAATTTACTTTATTGTGCATATATGTAGATGAATCATGTCAAGTAATCAAATTGAGTGAGAAATAATTGAACATGTTATTTTAAACATTGATTTTAGGGATGCTCACACTTGGGATGACCACAACTTTGTGACTTGGGACAATGAGGGGGTAGATGTCATATATTTCCTATGCCAAGAAAAAGGGGAATATCATATCAACATATATTGGTTACAAGAGGACTTGTACAAGACATCCCATTGACCTCATAGTTAACATTGAAAATTAATGTCATAGAGCATGTGTTCATAGCCTAGGATCACAATGATATGAATGTCAAATATTTTCCATGTGCATTTGAAGGAGTATATGTTCTAAATGTTTCAAATTTGCTTAAGGACTTGCAAAACAAGGACATCTTGATGAAGCTTCATGTTTATGACACACATGACTATTTCTACATAATATGACATTCACTAATTTTGTTATGAATCCATGAAAAAAAAAAAAAAAACACATGTGGCTTTGCCATGAGAAGCTCCAACTAAAATTTTGTTTTTGTATGAAATATTACAAAAAGATGCAATTTAAATGTCTCCCCTATTTGATTGGCAAATGGTTAGAAATAGGTTAGAAATACCCTTTTGATAGATATTGCAACCATTAGAGTCAATTCAAAACACGTTTGCTTTATAATGAATTTCTTTTGTAATTTCTTTTTTTTTGTTCCAATAGTTATAATAGGGCATTTTTTTTCTCTTGGCTCCCATAAAAATGTGTTATAAATTTTTGGGTGGGGGGGAGGGAAAAAAAACCATAACAAGAAAACGGGGAAAAAAAGGCAAGAAGAAGAAGGGGGAGAGGAAAAGGGAAAAAAGGTGGGAGACAAAAAAAGAAGAAAAATAACAAAAAAAGAAGGGGGTCCACCATAATAAATGGTGACCAAAAGGGTTTTGGTCACCATTAGATGGGGGCGACCAAATCTAGTGGCCATCCAATGTGGCGACGAAATTCAATTGCCATCGAATGATCAATTTTGATTTTGTTTACCATCAATGGATTGGGCCCACTTTTGGTCACCATCTAGGAATCGTCAAATGACGACAAAAATATTTCTAATCATTTGATGGTGATCAATTTTCCAAGGGGACTTTAAGGTATATGAATTTTAAAATGCAAGTATTGGGTTCATTTTTAAGACCTTTTCCCCATTCAAATTTTGTGTCTTTGGTTGCACATTTATAACCATTCCGTGGAACCCTAGGTGAGTTGAAATGGTCAAGTCCTTCGCTAGAAGCTACCTTTTTTGCATTTTTTGGAAATTTTGGAACATTTCAAACCTTGACCTTTAAAGATTTAATTGCTTATAACAATTAGTGCTTGGAAAGTTTTTGGGTTTTTTTTGCATCCCATATTTCAATGATGTCTTCCATCTAACAATCAAAAGGACAACCATTTAGGGGAGAATATGACTTAAACAATCCAAACCTTTTATTTCACACATCATTTGGTAGTTATCCCTTTAGATTTTTAAACAAGCCATCTTTAACCATGCATAAGTGAAGGGCTGCAAAAATCATTAATACAAAATGGGGTGTGGTTTATTAGCCTAAATCACTATGAGACTTTAAAAATGAAATAGGTTCACTACACCTTAGTGATTTCATCCCGATTAAAGTAATTTCATTATAAGGTCAATTGTAAAAATCATGTTTCAATATTAGTTTACATAATTCATTATGGTAAATAGGTTTATATTTATGTTATTATTTAAAATATCCATAAGTTACCTTATGTTATTTTAAGCTACATGGGGTTATATTAAGTTATACCCTAAGTTATTATAAGTTATTGTACCTTTGGTTATATCTTAATTTATTATAAACTTTCTACTTGAGGTTATTTTAAGTTAAACTATTTAACTAGCCCTAAGTTATACCTTAAAGTTATTTTATTTTAAGTTATAATATGTTATTTGAAGTTATAAATTAGATTGTTCAAGGTCATTATATTTTATGTTGTTATAGGTTATTTTATCTTAAGTATAATAATTTTAAATAACATTATTTATATATAAAAATTGTTAAGGGGGTAAGCTGAGTATGTGATTTGGAATGAACAAGGCAATTAGGATAAGGACTAATAAGGGAACTTTGTTAGTTTGAATTTTGAATTCTTGTTGCTTTGGATCATTATGATGTGACTTGGGATGGTTCTAAAGGGGGGAGTTTAGGAAAAGAAGAGGAGACATGGAGTTTTTTTTGTTGTTTGGAAAGAAGGATAGGAAGAGTTGGATGTATTTGCAATAGAAACCAAACTCTATTTTGATATAGCACATATTTGAAATGTTGTTTTGGGATTTTCTTTAACAAAACATGAGATTACATTGTAATTTGGATTCATGTTTTTAGTAATACAAAGAAACACATACTTCTATAGTGAATTCTATGTTCATCTTTTGTGTGAATTTTCTATAGTGTTAAATTATGATGAAATGAATTGTAATATTGTTTATGGAGTTTTTTTTATTATGTATTCTAAAGTCCAGATTCTGATTATATGCAATAACCATAAATTTGATGTTGGAATGAATTGTAGTGTTAAGTTTATTGAGACTTAAGACATAAATAATGAAGATAGGCATGTCAAATGCAAATATGTTGTTATTGTAATGTGAAATATTTTGCTGGAATTTAAATTTCACTTCTACCATTTGGTGACCATCTTGTGGGGATTTTTTTTTGGTTATTTCTTTTAGTAATGGGAAGGTTTTCTACAAATTTTGTTGTATATTGTTGATGAAAGTGTTTAGGGGAGTAATGTTTTTTTTTTTTAATTTCGAATTTTAAAAGGTATGTTAGAAAGTATTAAAGGTCTACGTGGTTGATGTCGTAAGTATTGCAAAGCAATTTACAAACTTTGAAGATGAAGAATTGTGAAATAAGATGAATTGGATGGTGACCTGGAGTTTACAATGACAATTGGACTTGGAGGTAAATCAACAAGTTATTAAAAAACAAACAGAAGACAATATCGAAAATGGAGAGGAGTTTGCAAGGTTTACATAAACCCCATTTTAGAATCCAATGTTGGACAGAAGATTTTTGAGAATAGAAGAAAGGCATGCGGGGATAGGTCATTTCTACCACAAGAAGTGGTACAATGAAACATATGGATTGGGGATCTTTAGAAAAGGCATAGTTCTAGACGATAATCTCCACAAAGACAAATGTTGTTGACTACTCATCTAAATGAGTGGATCAAGCATACTTCTTAGTCGCAATATGTGGTTTAGAGTTGTAGACATCAAGACAGACCATGGACTTTTATAATACCTAATCAGCCGTAGGAAATCTCAAGTCCAAAGTTGGTGATTAACCGAGGGAGGGATGTTACAAGAGGTATACAACCCAGGTTTGTGTATCAGTACATCTCCATATTACTATGAACCAGTGGAACACTGAGAGGTGGATGAAAACATTAATGTCGATGTGTTTGAGGAGACTAAGGAAAATTACCCAAGATCATATGTAAAGGCATAAGTGAATGCGTTGGATGAAGTATTGCAATCATACTCTTATCAAGGGAATCCAAAGTTGGATCAAACAAGGCACACAAATAAAACATGGTATCATGAATCTATGGATTAAAAAATGATTAAGTTATTTTCAAGGGTCTATGCATTTCTTGAGGAAGAAGGACATGTAATCATGGATTGTCCTTTTGTGCCTTTTCACATCAAAGTAGGTATTGCTAGGCATGTGGAGTTACAAAATGTGGCAAGAGCATTAATAGATCAACCGTAGAAACAAAAATTAAGAATTCATGTCGTTTAGAACTAATTTAGAGGCATGGAGTTGGGAAGCCAATTAGGACCACATAGTCAAAAGATTTGTTCATCTATTTAGACCGAGAGTAGAGAACCAAAGGGGTATTCACATCCACATATTGCACCACAGAGGATACCAATGGGTAACCATAGATTGGAACAACATCGATCTTGAGTCAAGCAACTTCACCAATAATGTTAGAAGCGGTAGTTGTTGAAACTCGAAAACAACATGTTAGAGTAAAAATTACTCAATCATTTAATGCATGTATAACAACCACAAGAGTGGAAATGGTTATTGCACCCAACATAGATGTTGTCAAAAGGGGAATACTAATTGGATCTATAGCAAAATTGGGTAGTGCATTAGGTGGAGTCTTGGTAGGAAGGAATTTGAGTCAAAGTTTGGTGCTACTAGTAGTTATTACTAGAGTTGTTGGCATACCTCAAATGGTGTTTACTAATCCAATAATAGCTACTCATGGGAATAGGACTACAAATTGACCACAGATGAGCTCAATGGCTATTGGAAGGTGTAAAAGTGCAAATGTTGTGCATTCAAAAGGAGGATACCGAGAACCAATTGTTGTAACTACACCAATTCTTGATCACAGATATGGCCATTATGTTAAGCCAAATAGGGTAACTCTTAAGTATCATGATTTAAAAAAAGATGTAGATCTAAATGTTCATGTCAGAGTGTTAATTCTGCAATAAAAACACATGAAGAGACTTCTAAAGAGTATATCATCATTATATTTAACTATACACTAAAAGATATGGCATCATACTAGTGCCATGATTACATGTCAAAATTTCCTGACTGTACTTAAAAAATTGACATAGGCATTTTGCAAATATCATTGAAAGATTCAGAATGATGAACAATTATACATGGAATTGAAGAACATGAAGTAGGAGGAAACTGAACAGGTGGAGGTTTACTATGAGCAAATTCAGAAGTTGCTCATGGTTTACAAGTACCAACCACAAACAATTTTCTAACTACTATGTTTAAAACAGGTTTGTAATCATACTTTATAATTATGATTGTAGGAATGAAACAATCAACATTACAACAACATAAGGAGGTGACAATGTTGTGTGAAGAAGGTATGATTACTATAGAAGCAAGGAGTGCACTATTAGTACCACATAATATCAAGTAGGTAGTACCAACAAAAACACGAAGTAATACATGGAAGATTGACAAACATTGCACAAATTGTGGGATGACAAATCACAATGTGGAAACATGCAGAAATAAGAAAAAACATACCATGGAGGCAACCACAGAGGTGGCAGAACCAAGTAAAAAAACACAGAAGACATTTTCATATACATGTCACATATGTGGTTTAAATGGCCATAAAATGATAGATTGTCGAAAGTTTGTGGAGATGTAGAAAATGTTTCATGGGAAATCTATAATAGTAGCAAAGGTTCAACTTGTTGTTAAGACACAAATAGTCATTGTAGATGTGAATGTGGTGGATGTTAATGTTACCACAAGAAGTAAAGTAATTGAAGAACATATGTTCAAGGATAGAGAGACAAGAAAAGTAAAGAGTGTTGCTAACTGGGAGAAAGAAGAGTGGTTGAAATAATTTATGGTGGAGATAATTCAACAGATTTAAAAAACACAAACCCAGATCGAAATGCCATCCACATCCATGGAGGGATGGAGCACAACTTGGCCGAGTATGCCAAATACTATTCATGTGGACACACAATAATTTCAAGAAGTAGTGAATTCATAAGGGAAATTAATCACAGTAGAAATTTTTTTCTAGACATTGGTAAATAGATGTTAGAAACAAGTTATACTTTGAACTTAGGACAATTGCTTAAAATAACTCCTAAACTAAATAGATATCTTTGGTAGAAGTTGAAACCAAAGAAAACTCAAAATGTAAGTAAAGTAACCACAAATAAACAAGTTGGTTATTCAGTACCAAAAGTAGGGACCATTGCTGTAGTAATAAATAATCATATGGCAATTATCCAAATATAGATCGGAAAGAATACAATAGAAGATGTGTTGCTAGATGGAGGTTCTGGAGTTAATATTATCATAGAACAATTGAAATTAAGGTTGGGGTTTCCAAAGCCTAAACCTACCCATATAATTTGAGGATGGCAAATCAAACAACCACAAAACCAATGGGGTTTATTAGAGATCTTAAGATATATGTTCATGGCATTCTTTACAAAACTATGTTTATTATACTTTAGAATAATGTGGTAAATTATAGTTATTCCATGTTGTTGGGGAGACCATGGTTGAGGGATGCTAAAGTGGCACATGATTGGGGAAGTAACATTGTTACCATACAAGGGAATGCGCCAATCCGAATAATTATAATACCATTTGGGAAGTCCAATAAGAAGACTAAAGGTGTTACTGTGCTATGATTATCATAATGGCATCATAGATGAAGAAGAAGATAACATCTTTACTACATAGCTATAATTGTTTTCCATAGGAACAATCAGTTTACTTGAAACAATTCAATATATGAAAACCACAAATGTGGGGATCATGGATACAGATGTGAAAACGAGTATTTTAGAACAAGGATTTGAAGTCTAAAGCTCAGAGAAGAAGATACCTAACAACAAATATGAGCCAGAAGTAGCTCTGGAGGATAAGGTGTATCCAAAGACGTACTGTAGACATTAACTAGGGAATGTTGTAATGAATGAAAATCTAGTAAATGTCAAAGCACATGGATAACAAATAACTAGATGGATGTTAATTAAATATCAACAATCGATGAAGCTTAATTTGGGAACTGATGCATAACCATAGATGGTGAAAATTAATGCACAGCTAGAAACATGCAAGGTGTTGGAAGTGGAATAACCGTTAAAGGAATTCAAATATGTTTTTGCATGGACATACAAAGATCTAAAAGGGATTCCACTAGAGCTAACACAACACAGAATTGAGTTGGACACTACTATAGATAAGTTGTTAGTAGCTAAATTCATAGAATATGTAAAAAAAGTTACATGGTTGTCCCCCATAGTAGTAGTACCCAAGAAAATGGCAAAAATCTATATATATTTCAGAAAACTAAATGTAACCACAAAGAAGGATCCATATCCATTACCTTTCACAAATGAAGTGTTGAACACAGTAACAAGGTACGAGGCATATTCCTTTTTAGATGGATATTCAGGATATCATCAAATATTTATAACTCTAGAGGATAAATACAAGATGACATTTGTTACAAACTAGGGGGCTTTTATATGGAAGGTGATGTCATTTGGAGTTAAAAATGGACCTCCGACATATTAGAGAGTTGTGACCAAAAATTGAAAGAGTATTTAGATAGTTTTATGAAGATATCTTGGATGACTTTATGGTGTATAATGACATGTTGTAGAAACTTAGACTATGTTTTCAAAAGTGCAAAGAATATGGCATTAATCTGAATCTAGACAAATGTGCATTTATGGTATTTTCAGGGATGATCTTGGGTTCTATTGTTTCCAAGGGAAACTACCAAATGCAAAAAAAATATAGGCAATCATAAACATGCCACCGCCTAAGAATCCCCAATAGATTCAAATATTCAATGGGATGGCATAATTTTACAGATGTTTTATAAAAAACATTGCTATGATTATGGCACCTATCTCTAAACTAACCAGAAAAACAGAGAATTTTCTTTGGATAGAGGAATGTCAGAAGGCTTGGGAATTGATTGAACAAAAGTATATTGAAGCATTGATATTAATATCACCAAATTGGTAGGTGGAATTTCATGTTCATATACATGCATCTTTGTTAATTGTGGGGTTTATGTTGTTTTAAAACATAACAAGGAAGAGTGATCAACTAATAGTGTATGCTTCTAGGCTTTTGAATAGAGCAAAACAAAAATGTAACATATCACACACATAGAAGTTTTAACAATGGATTTTTCTTTACACAATTTCATACATTGTTTGTTGGGCAATAAGTTTGTCTTTTATGTAGTTCATATGGCATTGGTCTATTTGGTCAACAAACCACAGGTTTCAGGGATAATCGCTAGATGGTTGTTATTGTTTTTCGAATATGATTTCACGATAGTGTATAAGCCATGCAGAACTCATGTAGTTGCAAATGCACTGTCAAGATTATTGGATAATACAAAACCCACAAGTTTGCTTGATCAAACCACAGATGCAAGTTTATTTTATTAAGGGCTTGAGTGGTTGAATGATGTAAAATATATTTTTTAAATAGGATAGATTGAGGGCACATTATTAGTGCAACAGAAGTAAATATTAGTTTGGAAAACAGAGCCTTTTACATTTAGAATGGTGAATTGTACAGAATGGGCCAAGACAATAAATTGTGATGATGTTTGACAACAATAGAAACATAGATGGTGATGAAAGAACTACATGAAGGACCTTTAAGAGGGCATTTTGCAATGCAAATAATGTAGAGGAAGATATTGGATGTTGGATATTGGTGGCCATCTATGTATAGGGACGTGCATGATTACTGCATATCTTGTGATGCATGTCAAAGAACAAGAGGATTGGCAACTCAAAGTCTTGCAAAATTAGTCACAAGTCTTCAAGAGGAACCATTTATGGGGACTTGATTTTGTGGGGCCAATTAAGCCAACATGGAAATATATAGGGAAAAAATATATTATTGTCGCCACAAACTATGCTACTAAGTGGGTGGAAGCAAGAACATTGAAAATCAATATAACAACAATCACAACAAAAAAATTGTATGAGTGCATATTAACTGAGTTTGGATGTCCTTTGACTATAGTCACAAATCAGGGAGTTCATTTTATTAATGATGCCATCAAGTATTTGACAGACCATTTTTTAATGAAACATGTGAGTTCTACAACTTATTATCCTTAGGGGAACGAGTAGGCTGAATCTACTAACAAGGTGCTTTGGACACTATTGACTAAATTAATTAGTGAAAATAGAATAGATTGGGATGAACATCTATCTATAGTGTTATTTTCATATAGAATTACATACAAAGTAACAATAATGTATACATCATATTAATTAGTGTATAGATTACATCATTAATGCCCAAAGAATACATCATTTTAGTTACTAGTGGAGATGAAAAAGACAGTACTCTAGTGAAAGTTTTAACTAGTAGAATTATAGAGCTCAAGAAGTTGCAGGAAATTAGAATGCAAGTTGTAGAAATTGCACAAATTCAATAGTGGAATAAAACATTATAGAGTCAACAAAAGAATCCAAAAAACAGTTTAGTTTTGGTGATTATGTTATGTGGTTTCTAAAGGGCAATAAATCACATTTAAGGAAGTTTATTAATAAATGGTTTGGACTATACATAATACAATATGTGTTGCCAAATAACATTGTGTTATTGGTGACCATTGAGAAGTTTGAAACTAACCTTGTGTTGGTCAACATGAATAAGCTCAAACCTTATAAATACATGGATTCTGAAATTTAGAAAAAATAACAATAGATGCCAGTTTATTGGGAAAATAGTGCAAGTGGAGTTTGAAAGGCAAATTTTAACACGAAGGAGGATGATGAAAGATGTCAACTACATAAACCATAGATCAAGAATGATGAAGATAAAGAACATATCACAAATCCAATGGTGAACACAGTTTTAATTTTCAATCTCCAGAAGAGCAATAATTGTAATAATGCAATATGTGGGATGTAAAAATCTACAGATGATATGTTAAGATCTGTTGAATCAACAACATTATTCCTTTAGTCATTGGAAATATTCACATAATCATTAAAATTATGGGCACAATCAGTAGAGAAATCGATACAATCAACAGATAAATGGGCATAGTCAACCGAAACTGTACAGGGCAAACAAAGTGGAATCAATACAAATAATGTAGGGCAATTATAGATGTGGAGTAATCGAAAGATGAAATTTCCAATGTTCATTCATATTGATGATGCTAAATGCTTCCATGTGGTGGTACAAGGGACACAAACTTGTAGTGATGGGTTGTATTAATTTTGAGGATCATGCGTTAATTAACAAACGATGGGCAAATAAAAAAATGAATGTGACAAGTGGGATGTTTAAGGATGAAAAAAAAAGGGTAACCGTTGAAAGTAGTTTGTTGTTGGAAGTTGTGCGCATTTTCGAAGTTTTGGAATTCACAACAATATTAGTGCAAAGAGTGCAATTGAAAAATTATAGCAAATAGCAAGGGGAAAGGAAATGTAGAAGAGTGAACACAAACGAAGGCAAGAAGAGGAAACAAAATTGTTGAGAAAAAATAGAAGTAAAAGAGGAGTTGAGAAGAGCAAAGAGAAAAGGAGTGATGAATATTTAGTTGTTGGCTATAAGGTTGTTGCCACATTCATCGTCATCTTTGGAATGTGCAGAAAGGAAGGCGTATAATGTGAAGATACAATTTGCGTAAATGATAATTCTAGACATAAATACAATTAGAACATTTGCAGTTGAGTTTTTTGCGCAGAAATAGACGATGTTGGCATGCAAGAAAGTAGACAAAACCAAGAGCTGCGTCACTCGATCTGGTGTGCATTGAAGAATTGGAGGAAGATGAAGTCAAAGAACATCATTTTGTGGAGGCATAGTGTAGAAGGATGCAAGGGAGGAAAATGTTATTGCGTAGGAAGAACAATTGACAGTATATCAAGCCATAGAGGTGCAAACAATGGCAAAAGCACAACGAAGGTTAATGGAGATGGAGCAATGTGAAATGGAAGCAGTAGCTAAAAGAAGATGTGCAATCCTAGACAAAACTACACTTATGGATAAAGGTATTAAGATTCCAAATTATGAGCATTTTATGTGGACACAAATGAAACAAAACTATGACAAACATATAGAGTGGATGGAAAACTAAAAGGATATTGCTGCGGAAGAAAACTGGGCTTTTAAAGCAGGGCTTATGCCTTTGTTTCTGATGGGGTGGGGAGCATCGATGCTTGATGTAATGTTGGAATTTCTTAACACATTCTTGATCAAGGGGTTAAATATCTACTTTGGGCACAAGGATAAAGTGTATGTAATTATCAAACAACTAATTGTAGATGTTTTTGGAGTGTGTGTGGAAAGGTATGTAGAAGAATCGAAAGGACAAGTTAGTAAGTCACTAGTAGCTTAGGCATTGCAGAGTTGTAGACTTGCACCTACAAATTCTTCTACATATCAATGGAAATTTAAGTTTGCCATATTTTGTCAAATATCTTGCATTATATTTTTCATTTATTAGAGGGAGAAGGTAGAATATTTTAACAAAAAAAATGTTGTTACATTGTTGAGAACAGAGAAGGGGCAGCAAGTAGATTTGGCACAAATTATATTCAATAGTCTATGTAGTGAGCTAGATAGGTGGTACAAGTATGTTTAGGAGAATAAGGGGGATAAGAAATATATATGTCAATCTACCTTGGTATTAGCAAAAATCTTTCAATATCTGTTTGTGCATCAAAAGGACAATCTAAAGAAACCATTGGCCAAGGTTAAAATAACTAAAGAAGAAATGAAGACAACACTAGAAAACATGAAGAAAGTTACAACAAACTTTCCAAAAAGTGCTTTCAAGAGGAAGAACATAGTTGAGGAAGGAGGAGCTTCAGGCTCAAGAGTGAAGAAGGAATAGGAGAGCATAGATTTGAAAGCACAAAAAATGATGAGAAGTATAGTGGGACCATCTCTAATACCAATAGTGGTAAGGGTAGCGCCACCAATGGTCTAGGCAGTTACAGTATCATAGATGACATCTCCATAGGAGAAACAACCAAGGGAATAGAGGTAGGAGATACCACATATGACATCGCCACAAGAGAAATAACTGCGGGAACAAAGCCATGGAGTTAAGAAGGAACATGACATAAGGTTTCTAGAGGGTGAGGAGCATTTGCACTTTGAAAGGGATGTATGTGAAGATTGGATGGAGACCATTGGAAGTCCAAAACATTTTCAACATTTACAATAGCATTTGCAATAGTAATAATAATAGACACATGAAGGTCTATAGGCTATTGAACTACAAACGAAAAAAGTGGCGACATTGTTTTTGAAGAATTTAGACTAGCATAACTACAAGTATCACCTAATAGGCCAGAATCTATAAAAGGATTCCCGTTTGAATTTGAATTGAGGAGAAAAATGGTATAAGAACTGGGAATATCTTCAGAAGGATTTGGAGATCTTATGCATAAACAAGTACACCAAAGTTTGTGGAGGAGGTAACTACAAAAGTAATGAAAGTAGATAAGGTAACTAAGTTATTTTAGACCATGGCAATTGTGAGTATGATGGGGAATTTGACCTTAGAGGTAAACACTATGAAGAACATATTAGTTGTGGGGGAGAAGGAGAAGTCAGTGTTACAGGAGGAATTGGATAAGGAAAAAAAGTTCTATGGAGGAAGAACCTGGCAAAAGTTGAGCAGAAAAATAAAGTATTCATTAAGAAACTTCAAGATGAAAATGAGGAGCTCAAAGGTAGCACAACATGGTTGTAGTCATAGGATGAAAAATTGCAAAATTTAAGGCAAAAAGTTGAAATCTAGGAAACCACACAGAATAAATGGACAGAAACATTGTTTCTTCACAAGAAACAATAGGAGGCTTTGGATAGTTAGGTGAAAGCATTGACTAAAGAAAAGAAGGAAAAGGAGAATGTTTTGATAGATTTGGAATTGATAAATTTGAAAAATGTGTTTTTATTGAAGTTTGAGGAGTTCAGAAGAAAGATAGCATAGGTAGAAAAATAGTAGTTCATGGGAGGACAAGAAAGCATATCAAATAACTCTGTAACACTTGCAAGCACAATTAGAAAGGTCACAAGAATAGAGGAAGAGTTTGGATCCAGCTGGTATTAAAAAAATATTAGAGGAATATGAATAGATGTTGCAATATTGTACATTGATGAAGACGAAAAACAAGACGAAGGACTCTGAGGCAGAATCTAAAGAATGGTGGGAGGTTGCAAAGGATTATTTTACAAAGGAATTAGAGAAGAATTTGGCTCAACACAGAGTTGATGAAAGAATTATGAGGTACAAGTTGGCTTATCAAAAGAATTTTCTAGATTTCATTTGTGGTAGTCCAACAAGTATAGAAGTATCATGTTAGGATGAAAAGACAAAAACAAAGCTTAATGGGACAACTTAGGAGGAGGAAGTATAGACTGAAGAATCATAAGACTGTAGAAGTAGAATAGCTCAAGAGGAGGAGGTACAATTAAAGATATGATAGGACTATAGAAGAGGGGGTCAAGAAGAACAAAAACCAAAGGCAATTCAGGGACAAGAAAAGGTGGAGGCTCTTCTAGCACCAAAAGAAGAGATATCCAAGATATAAGATTTGGACATCGAACCACAAACTGAATTAGTGGGGAGGAGATTAAAATTGCAGAATAAAACGTAGATATAGAACCACTAGTTTATGTGTAGATCGGGATTACAGCATGATGGTAGGGAAACAAATGATTACAAGGATATAAAATACTTTCATTTCATTTCTGTCATTTTACAAGGATTTTAGGGACGAAATCCAAAGTACATAAAGGGTAATGTTAAGGGGGTAAACAAAGTATGTGATTTGGGATGAACAAGGCAATTACGATAGGGACTAATCAAGGAACTTTATTAGTTTGAATTTTGAATCCTTGTTGCTTTGGATCATTATGATGTGACTTGGGATGGTTCTAAAGGGGGGGGTTCAGGAGAAGAATAGGAGACATGGAGTTTTTTTTGTTGTTTGGAGAGAAGAATGGGAAGAGCTGGAGGTACTTGTTGTAGAAAACCATGGACTCTATTTTGATATAACACAAATTTTAAGTGTTGTTTTGGGATTTTTTAAAACAAAACATGGGATTACACTGTGATTTGGATTCATGTTTATGGTAATACAAATAAGCACAAATTTTTACAATGAATTATATATTCATCTTTTGTGTGAATTTCTTGTAGTCTTAAATTATGATGAAATGAATTGTAATTTTGTTTCTGGAGTTTTTTACAATGTATTTTGAAGTGCAAATTTTGGTTATATGTAATAACCATAAATATGTTGGAATGAATTGTAGTGTTAAGTTTGTTGAAACTTAAGACAGAAATAGTGAACATAAGCATGTGAAATGCAAATTTGTTGTTATAATAATGTGAAATATTATGCAGGAATTTAAATTTCACTTCTACCAATAACATATAAAAAATTACATATAATAATTTAAGGTGGAATAAACTAGGGTAGAATAATTTAAAATAATAGGGAAAACCAAGAGTGTCCTATAATAAAATAATTTAAAATAACCAAGAATAAATTAAAATATTCAAGAACAACTTACAATATAATAGCCAATAACCTGTAATAGAATAACTAATAATAGTCTATGGTAAAAATTTAGAATAACCAACAATAGCCTACAATAGAATAACCAAAAAATATATATGGTAAATAACCTACAATAAAATGACCAAAAATAACTTAAAATAAAATAACCCATAATAACCAAAAATAGCCTAAGGTAAAATAACCTAAAATAACATAAAATAAATTAGCTTAGAATAGCCAACAATAGCCCATAGTAAATAACCTATAATAGTTTAGGATAAAATAATTAAAATAGCCAAAAATTGTCTATGATATAATAGCCAACAATAGCTTATGGTAAATTATATAAAATAAACAATAATATAATAGCCAAAACTATTTTATGATAAATTGCTTAAAATAACCAACAATAGAATAACCAAAAATAGACAATGGTAAATTGCCTAAAATAGCCAACAATAAAACAACCAAAAATAGTTTATGGTAAAATAATGTAAAATAGCCAACAATAACATATGATATAATAGCCTAAAATAGCCTAAGTAGAATGACCAATAATTGCATAAGGTAAAAAAAATGTGCATAATAATATGTGATGACAAAAAAATATCATTCATTTAAATAGTGGTTCAATGGTTAAGGACTTGTTTTTTAAACATGGAAATGAAAGGATGTGAAGGGTTCAAACCTTCATGTGAACCCTTCACACTTTCACCCCATGTTAGTGGGTTATGTGTTTAAATGAATTAGGTTTTTAGCTTAAATTAGGTAGCATAATGATGATTCTTAAGTGCCTAGCCTAGGTTCATAATTAACTATTAGTGAATTTATTATTAATGATTTAAGTATTCATGAATTTGATTAATTATTGGTGAATTTAGTTAATTATTATTGAATTCATTTGTCCATAGCACTTGGTCCTTGTTTACTAAAGGGTTGGCCACTTTCACATGGTAAATTTGTTCAATTTCACTCAAAATCTAATGAAACACATAGTGAATTTGGACGCATATTGGTTTAGTGAATGTTTGGTGGCGAAAAAATTTCATTGATGTAATCCAAAAACGCCAAAGGTTTGGGACAATGACTTTAAACAAAGCACCGTGTGACAATTTTAAGAAATTGTCTTGAATTTTTTCAAATAGCACACAATGGCATATTTCGACAATGCTTTTGTGAACAAACAAAGCACTAGCCTAGACAAGTACAAATAGGTCATGGAGAATAAGTTTTGGGTGGAACTAATTGGTTCCTAACAATACATTGAACTTTAATTTTAAAAGGTTCTCGAAGTGGTTCAAATGTGAGGTTTTATATGTAATATTAAACTTGTTACAATGGTTTGAAGTCTTTTATGCACAAAATGACAAGGTTCATTGGACCATGGAGGTGGTAGACTTGTGGGACAAAATTTCATGGTGGGTCAAATTTTCAGAAAAATCTTCACAGAAAGCAAAATTAACACCATGGATGAAAGAAGGCATTCAAAACCTTTTCACCCAAATTGGAAGCCATTGTGTTTTATGGATTCCAAGCATGGCAAATGTGCTCCCATTGTTAGGTGGAGACAATCAAGGTGGTTATGGTGTGGTGTGTAAGGTGCAAATCAAAAGGTTCAATCACATCCCAAACACCATTGAGTTGGTAAGGATGACACCCAAGATTGGATGATAAGCAAAAAATGTGCAAGCAACGTTCAGTGGAAGCTTTAGCATGTTCGTGTGAACTTCTAAGTGTCATCAAACTCTTTGCCATCCATGTCGAAACCATGGAGGCTTGCACATTGTGGTGGAATGGAGGAGCTTTTCGAAAAATGTTGGATTACAACATGAAGTACTCCCCCATTATGGATAATCAAACCTTATTATAGCAAATGGGGCCAGATATGGAAAGGAGAACACGATTTGTCACCTTTAGGTGAAATTGTGTGAAGCTAGCATGGGCACTCATAAACATTATGAATAGTACACTATTTAAAATTTTTGCATAATGATTTGTCCAAAGACAACATTATGTTGCATTTTTTGCCTAACAAACCACATGTTGTGTATATAGGCATTTGCAATTGGGGTGAAATTGGGTGCTTGCAAAAGGTGACACCATCATTGTGTGGGTTTGCTAAGGAGCAAGATGCCATCAACATAAGGAAAACATGTTGGTTGATGGTTTTAAAGTTTTTTTTGTTTATAGTGAATCGAAAACCCTAGGAGGGACACTAGTAAAAACAAAGTAGAAAATACATGAGTAAAAATATTAAGTTAATTAGTAAAAAAAAAACATTTTTATTCAAATAATCAATTTAATTATAATATATGGTATGTAATAATTTGAAATAATTGATTATAATTAATATAAGGTGGCTTCAATATGTGTATATTAAAAAATTAAATAATAATATGGTGATATAAAATAGGTTGGACAATTATCTAACCACCCCCCTAAAAATGGTCATTTCATGCACATAGATCCTAAACTTTACACTAAGTGTCCCCCTAAGCCGAAAACTAAATATTTCCCTTTATGAATGACCAAGCAAGATCAAACAACTTTGAAGTTTGAGGCATATTCGATGGGCAAGTTAGCGAATGTCATGTAGGGTGAAGATTGAGATGCAAAATGTTTTGTAAAATTTAGCCAATATGTCATTTGGGAAGGTGATCCATGACATGTATGAGTCAAATCCAAAAGCACAAAGAACTATTCAACATTAATGGGACTTCCATACAATTGGACTCCATTTGATGAATGTTATCGAAAGAAGCATAGATAGTTTATAGTTGTTGCATATGAAATTTGGTGTAATTTGCATGATCTTTCAAAAATGACATGTTTTGGATTCACAAAATATATAAAACCTAGTTTTGTCAAGGAATCATGTTGTCATGTGTAATCATATTTGAAAATTTTGAATCTATCCTCTTTACACATTTGAAATTTGTGCATCAATGCTTTAAAATTATGATATTTTTCTTATAAACATAAGATATAATGATCAATTACACAAGTATTATCCATCTATCATCTATATTTTTCAATTATGGATGATTGGACTTTTCATTAATAATGTGTTTCGATAAATGTTCCCATAAGAATTGATAGACATCAAGTAATGAAAAAAAATCAATATAAGCTCATTTGAAGCAATATTTCTTAATGCAAAATACAAGCCATTCATTCTACCCAAACTACATTATATATATTTTTTTGAAATTATTTTTGAAAGTTAAAAAATATTTTAATTCTTCAATTTTTTTGCACCAAAGACAAATTTGAGGTAGCTAAAAAACATTGGATGAAAACACTCATACAACCTTTGTTGTACATTGCTAAAGGAATTGTTGTGCAATAACCAATAAGGTTGGCAACCAAGAAAAATGGCGACTGAAAATGACAATTGGCAATTGAAAAGAATGGCAATTGAAAACACAAGTTAACGATTGAAAAAAATGGCAATGAAAATGGCTAATTGACGATTGAAAAGTTGGCATCCAAAAAGTGGGTGACCAAAAAATGTGGTGATTGAAAGTTGCAACCAAATTCATGTGGTGACCAAAACCTTATGGTGATTAAAAATTTGGCAACCGAAACCTTGTGGCAATCAAAATTTTGGCAACTAACACTACAAGAATTCAAGGCTTTTCAAGTTGTCCAACTTGATTGCCATGTCCATTTCGACTAAAAATTTGGTCAATTTCACTAAAGGCCCCTAGTGGCTAAAATGTCATGTCTTTTTTAATTGGTTCATTTGATTAAAATGATCTTTTTGACTACTTGGTCAACGTGACATTTAGTCAAATACAACAAAAAATGAACCTTTTTAATCAAAATGGACATGGGTGTAGTCAAACGAGACATGGAGCCAAATGGGACACGTATAACCATAAATTTTGGAAAATAAAATATTACATATAAATGTTTACTAGTTGTAGGTAAATCACATATAAATAGGTAATTAGGAGGTAAGAATTAAAGTAAGGTAAGTAGATAGGAAATTAAGGTAGGGGAGGTAGGTAAAAGGGTATGTAAATAAATAATAGGCCTATATTAGCATAGGCACATCTATGTGAGCCTACATGAACCTAGGTTATATTTTAGATGAGCCTATGTTAGCCTATATAGGCCTTGGTTTGCATAGATTTGGTAGTTAGGTAATGTAAGGGTTATGGTGTAGGTTATGTAAGGCCAATGTATGCAGGGCTATGTATAATTAGGGCTTATCTAGGCCTACATAGCTCATATTTAAACCTTCATAACCCTTCCATAAGCCTACAATATAACCCCTACATAGCCCTTACATATATAGGCCCATATAGCCTCTACAATATAACCCCAATAATATTGGCCCCTATGTATGCCTAGGTACCCCCTATGTACCCCCTAGCTACATATATAGCTCTTACATAGGCCTACATGACCCTTGCATAGCCTAAATAGTCATGCCTTACTTAGCCCCTATATAAGCCCTTACGTAAGCCTAGTTAAGTAGCTACTACATAGACTTTACCTAGGCCTACATAGTGTGCATAACCGTTATATAGCCTTGCATAGCTCTTACCTACGACTAAACACAACCCTACATAGCCTTACATAGCCCCTACATACTTTTTACCTAACTTTACATAGCTTAACATAGCCTTTACTTAGACCCTACCTAGGCTTATGTGTATCCTACATAACCCTTAAATAACCCTACATATATAGCCCTTACTTATGCCTAAACATCACCCTTACATATCCTTACATAACCCTTAAGTAACACTAGGTAACCCAAAAGCATAAATATTTCCTACCTAGCCTAACATATATAGCCTAACATAGCCCCTACTTATACCCTACCTAGGCCTCCATAGCCTTAGATAGCCCCTAAGTAGGCCTAGGAAGCCCATACATACTTCCTACCTAAGCCTACATAACATAACATATATAGCCTTTATTTAACCTTACCTAGGCGTACATAGCTTAACATAGCCCTTACTTGGACCCTACCTAGGCCTACATAGCCTTACATAGCCTTACATAGCCTTACATAGCCCCTATATAGGCCTAAGTAGCTTGTAATACCTCCTACCTAAACCAACATATATAGTTTAACATAGCCTTTAATTATACCCTACCTAGGCCTACATAGCTTACATAACCTCTACATAGCATTACATAGCCCCTAAGTAGGCCTAGTTAGCCAATTCACACCTCTTACTTAAGCCTACATAGCTTACATAACCCTTACATAGCCTTACATAGCCCCTAGAAGTAGGCTTAGCAAACCCATACATACTTCCTACCTAGGCCTACATAGCCTAACATATACCTTATTTAGACCTTACCTAGGCTTGTGTAGCCTAACATAGCCCCTACCTAAGTCTACATCTAATCGATACATAGTTTAGTATAGTAGCTTAATATAACATAGCCTAGGCTAGTTAGTATAGAGTACATTGCATAGTTAGTATGTTTGACCTTCCTACCTTCCTATGTCCCTATTTGTCCTCCTATCTACCTTTGTAAGTAGTGTAAAAGAAATTGAACGTGTTTATTATAATATGTTCACAAATGTTTTCACCTTATGAAGGTGGTGGTGCAATGGTAAGGACTTGATTCCTCAAAAAGGACGTGTTCGATTATGACTTGTCCAAAATAACTAATAGTCAAGTTAAACATTTGTCACTTTTGGGTTGTTTTTAACTAGTTTTTCAAATCAAAAAAGTTGTGAATTCTAGTAGTGCAAACCCCTTGTGGCAACTAAAGCAACTTTAGTTTCAATCTCTTATAAACCTACTTCAAATAGCCTAAGATGGCCTTTGAACTAGGTTGACCATGGGTTGGCCTAGCCTTATACTAATGTGATATTGAGTTGTGTTAGCATTGATATGCCTCCATTACAACCCAACAAACACACAAACACGATGACAATGTTGTTTACAACCACCAATCATTTTCATATTAATGCACACCTCAATTCTCTAGATGCAATAGAACCTACTTTGTCACCCAATGTGACATCATCTTGGGTCTTCCTATGTTTGTTTCCATGGGTAGTCCATTTTGAAAGGGAAATGAAAAGGTTTGTGAAAAAAATGATATATGCATTTTGGAAATCCTACAAAACCCATAGTTAGTAAACTAAATGAAAAAAAGTTCATAAAATCAAAACACTATGAAAAATCACGTCTATTGAAACCACACTACCTTGCAACTAAAACTCAAAAAACAACTCGCATATAACTGTTATGTAAGTATCCTTTGGGTATTACAACTATTATGCAACTATCCCCTTAGAAATATGATGTATTAACAAATAAATTATCATGTTAGAAAATCAGTTAGTTGTATTATAGTTGCAAATGAATTGAAAATGGATCTTTTGTACATTAATTTATATACATCATACATACATATGTAGTCAACCATGTTTGACTTTTTAAGGAATTGCGTTGTAGTTGCATGTGGCAACTACTTTAGAACTAATATAAATGTGTCACTAAAGCAACAACTATGTTGCAACTAATGTGCAATGTACATACATGCGATTATGCAACGTGTCCACATCTCCACCACCCATTATGGGATACATTTGCAACAAGTTTTCAATTATGATTCCCATTGATATGATTAGTATGGCCACTAGTGTGCCATTACTAAAGTACTACTGTTCAACTATGTTATGAGTATAAAACAATTACTTATAACTTAATAAGGATACATGTTCATTAATTATTTATATTTTCATCATATGTGTTTCATTTTGAGTGATTTAAAATGTTATGGGAGTGCTTCTTTAAGTTCTAGAAATCATTTTTGAAAAGCAAAGGAAAATGAGTGATGAAAAAATAACAATAATATAAATAAACTTTCCAACTTACAGAACATGTTCTTTTTTTCTTTGGACCCCCTTGCTTTCAAACCTTATAACTTTTTTATTTCTTATTCATTTTAAACAATTTAAAGTGTTATAGGAATGCCACTTGAAGTTCTACAAATTATCTTTGAAATTTAACAACATCAAATAAACATATAAGGATTTTTGTGGGTGTTTGGGGACCAGCCTTTGTAGCATTTGGTGGTTTGTTTTTTGAGTTTATGACCCCTCTATTTTGAAATGCCATAACTTTCTCAATTTTATTCCATTTTTTACGATTTTTTGTGACTACACACACCAATAAGAGGGGTTCAATTTTTGTTTATATGTCAAAAACAATGGAGCCCCCCCTTGGGATTGGCATGCCTTGAGTGCTTAAATGTTATAATTGCAATTCAATTGCAACTAATGAACAATTAAAAGATTTAACCCATACGTTTTGTCTTTAAATCCCATGTTAAAAATTATATAAAGAAGGCTTGTTCTCTTATGTTTTCACATTAAAATACATGTGTCATTTTGGGATGAGTTGAAAAATGCTTAACCTAAAGGCAAAACATAAAATAAAAAATAAAATTTCATGGCTATTCATTAGTGCACTTAGTTTTGTGCTTTCCTACCTACTTACCTACCTAGGTAAGTAAGTAGGTCCTAGTTTTTTACCTACCTATGTAGGTAGGTAGGTCTTAGGTCAATATGTAGGTATGTAGCTCTTAAAACCTACTAACCTACTTAGTTATGGTTATGTATGACCTACCTAACTACTAAAACAAATTTTTAAATTAAAAAAATCCAAAATATGCCACGTGACAATTTTTTAATTGTGCCACATGTTGCAATTTTGAAACGTCATTAACAATCATAATAGACAATGGAGATCAATATTTCAAATTTTTTAATGTCCAAAATCTTCATAATGCCATGTGTTAGATTTTAATAGATGGATGACAATTAATGATGTTAGCATGACATCATGGGTGTAGTTATAATGAAATTGAATAGTAGTTGAAAATGAATTGTTTTGACTAAGTTGCAATTGAATTGCAATGAATTGGACTGTATATATGGTGAATTGCAACTTTGCAACTCATGCAAGTTGTTTGTTAGAACTCATGACATATAAATATAGTGAATTGCAAGTGTCCATTGTAACTAAAAATTTGAGTTGCAAAGCCAGTTGCAAAACACCCTTTTTTCATAGTGAAATGGGAAATTAATAGGGTTTACCAAAATAGATGGGTTGGAAGGTTTATTTAGCTTGAACTTGTTTGTGGGGGAGATGACAAGACGAAGACGGTGAGGTTCAAGGTTCCAAGTTTGAAAGGAAAGATACAATGCTAGTTCCAAAGTTTGATGCTCTCATCAAGCATTTAGGTTTTAAAAATAGTGTTGTGAAACTTGGAATGGTTATTGACACATATCATGTGAACACTGAAAATGCATATGTGAAGAATGAAAAACTATATGCTTCCACAAGGTGTGACATAGTTGAACAATTATAAAATCCCTTGTTGGTCACCAACCAGTTAATGGTTAATCAACCAAATGAAGAAAAATTGTATCATTTATTTTTGGGTGGCCAACCATCATCAAAGTTTGCAATATGTTAGTGGAGGAAAAATGGCGGCTATGAACCATAAAACTAAACAATGTAATTGTTTTATAAATTCTAATACTTGGAACCATATTCGACCTGAAAGGAAAAATATGCAAAGGGTATCTACCAAAAACACAATATCCATACCCTTTTAATACGCGTTTATTAGGGTCAAGGTTTTTTGTTTTAAGGTTTTTGGTTTTCATGTCTCTTTCATTTTTTGCATTCACTTTTTTCCACTCCAATTTGTTCATCATGACTTTAACTTTTTGTCATTGTGTGTCATCAATCAAGTGAATGTGAATACTAATTACGAAACTTTTTAGGATGAATGAATCTTTTTCAAACGAGCATGAAGAGTATAAAACCTACTAAACAATAAGAATGTAAATGCTTCAAAAACTTTGTAACTTCCTTTACATGCACATTGTTTTTGTTTTTGTCTTTTGCACCATATCATATGCATTAGTGAGAAGTTGCACAATTTTGTGAAAGTTGCATAGGTGCATCAGGGGAGGAAGAAGGTGTTTGTTTTTGACATCTTTGTTGACTACAAACACTTTTAATGTTTTTGGTTTCTAATCATGAAGTTTCATTGTTCATTGTGTTTCATTGATTCATTTGTCTTGCACCTTATTGTTGCGTACGTTTTGTTTTGCTACAAGGCACATTTGTGAAACAAAGTTGGGAGAAATTATTTTTCCTTGCCTACTTTCGGCAATTGTTGTGTTCACCCATCTTCTCATTTGTTGGTTATTCATCCATTCCATTGGTTTTCACTAAACCACCAAACTTTGTTTTTGCATTTCATCCTTTTTGTTTATACTCGAAAGTGTGTTGTGTAAGTGGGGAAAGACCTTGAAAAGACTACCTAGACAACTTTGCTATCTACTTTTTAAACTCAAAACCTTAAACTATCACATTTTACTTATTGTTGATAAGTTTAAGGTTAAATTTATTTTTTAAAAGAGTTCACAAGGTTTTTTTGTTTGATCTTGTGTTCATTTCTTGCTGAATTTATGATGGCTTTTCCTTCATGCCCTATCATGAATGTTCATGACATTAATTTTAATGAAAAAGTCCCCTGGTTTCTACATGGTATGACAACAACAATGGTAGCAATGTGCAAGTTGTGTGGGAAGGTGGGGAATTAGAGACTCTAAAACCTATTGTTGTTAACAGGGATGATTTACATGCATACATCACTAAAATGCACTTGGAAAATTTACGACAACAAAGATTTCTTTGGAAGCCACATTCTTACACTTCATTCACTTGGGCATTTTTAAAGGTGAATAACAACCAACCCATGGATTTCGATCATAACCAGATCATGAAAATACTTTGCCATGTTGATTTTGTTGATCTTGAGATCTTGCCCATGCACACCAAGTGTAAGAAAGGATTGATTACATACCATAAAACTAATGGCATAACAACCATGAAAAAACATGTTGATCCCTGACCATTCTACCTTTATGAGAAAGTTGGCAAAAGATCTAACCATTGTTCCAACAAAAGCTCCACTTGATTGACAAGCTAACAAAAAAAAAAAAACAGGTCTTTCCATCTACAATATCTACACATGTAGGCTTTCAAGAAGACCTTTTTTTGTGGTCAAGGGGCCCTTGCCTATGAAGTTTGTTGAATCAATCTAGCTCTAGAGGTTGTCATACAGGTTGTGTCCACGAATTGTTTTCCCATCAAAGAAAGCTTTTGTTGAGAATGTTTTACCTAGCTTGGTAGAAAAAACCATGGTTACCTATGTGCAACCTACATTGGCTAGTTGTTTGTTGGCCACTTGCACATTATATATGTGGATATTGAAAGGAGTGCACTACATCTTTGTTGTGGTTGTAAATTTTATTTTCAACAGTTGGGTTGTTTATGAGGCAATTGTGAAAATTCTATCTCCAATTGTCTATGGTTGTGTTTTGAACCAAAATCATGTACACTCTAATTGCTTGCGGATGTTTTATCCATTTTTTAAGACACTTGATAAGAGTTGGCCTTTAGGCCTATTCTTGATAGCCTTGTTGAAAAATATGTGTTTGACTATGAGTTGAAAAAGCTCATGTTCTAAATGAAACAATAGATCCCAAGGTTCTTCTACCATTCATTTCTTTTCTAAATACATTTGATAGAAAAAAAAACCATAATATGTTGGATATAATGTTTGATCCAAGGTTCAAAAGCATGAAGTTGGCTGCCATGTTTATGGGTCATCAAAATGCTACTCTTGTGGTCATTGAATATGATGAAAAATTGTTGATGCCTTTATCAATGGAAGCAAATAAGTTTTTGATCCATGACAAGGTTGAAACAACTTTTGACCTTCATTTAGAAGGTGATTATGAAAGTCTATTGCACACTACATCAACATCAACAAACACATACAAAGATAGTGTCAAGGGATCTTGTTGGGTTTCAAGTTGCAAGTGTGTATTATCTTGGTGGCATAAAAGAAGAACACAATTTTCCAATCATTGTTCTTTTCACATGTCATATTTTTGGCATCCTAGTTAGCCAAATCAAAATAGAACATATTTTTCCATTGTTGGAATCTTGATGGCACTTCGTTGATGTCAGTTGTAAAAAAGGAATTTGGACAAACTCATGTTTGTTAACAAAAACCGGCCATCTGATCCATAGACTAGATGTATGAAACCAACTGATTTTGCATCTACATGTGAGATGGAATTAGATTTGACAATGGAACTAGAAGTTGAATTCCAAGATGAAGTCGATTATGAAATTTTCTTAGACCTAATTGAAATCATATATATATATTTTCTTTATGCAAGTGATTGGTGATTGATGGGCTTATCCATGCTCTACTAACTTAGTTGAAAATGATGATTTGAACTATCTATGAAGGCTTAGGATTTAGGTGAATTCATCCATGATTCCACGTTGTGAGGGGGTTGACATTGATTTTTTAGTGTTTTGTTTGGGTGCTTGTTGGGGGTTTTGTTTCATAATTTTATCTTTTGTGCCCATGTCTATTCACTATGTCATATGTAATTTGTCTTTTTAATGTCTTTGGTCTATTCTTTTGAATGTTTGTAGTTTATTGGTTTTCAATCTATTCTCTTTTATGTCTTTTGTTTTCAATGTTTTTTCTTTTAAATGTTTTTTTTTTCTTTATGACTTTAAAGCCTTTAATATTTTTGTTTTTTACATTGACTCCTTTCTTTTGTGTCTTAAATCTTAATCTACCCTCTTATGTGGTTTTAGTCTTCTATATTTAGTGTCTTCAATTTCCTTTGTTGTGTGTCTTCAATTTTTAATTTTTTGTGCCAAGTTTATTTTATGTCTTTAATGTCTTTTGTTTTTAGTCTTCATTATCCTCTTATGTGTCTTTAATCTTCTATCCTTAGTGTTTTTTTGTTTTTTGTATTTTGTTTCCCCTCTTTTACATTTTTCAGTTTTTAATCTTTGCAATCTTTTGTGTTTTCTATTTTATGTCTTCATTGTCTTTTGTCTTGAGTTTTAATTAGCCCTCTTCTATGGTTTCTGTCTTCTTAATTTGCCCCTCTTCTATGGTTTATGTCTTCTATATCCCCTATTGTGTGTCTTTAATTTTCAATCTTCTATGTTAAGTCAATAACATGTCTTCAATGTTTTTTTGTCTTAAATCTTCATCTACATTCTTTTATGTTTTCAGTCTTCTATCCTTAGTGTCTTTTGTTTTTTGTATTTTGTCTCCTCTCTTTTGTGGTTTTAGTCTTTTATTCCAACCCTTTTCTATGGTTTCAGTCTTCAAGTTTTATGTTTTATGTGTCATGGTTAGAGCCTTTTGTTTCTTGGAATTTTATTGTATTGGGTCTATGCTTCAATTTTTTTGGAAATCATTGAGGTATGTGATTTCAAAGTCAGAAGATGGAACAAAGGATGAATTTCCTAAAATTTAGACCCCTAAAACATGGTAGATAATTTTCAATATGATTCACCACTTAATAATCATTATGGGCAAACTTTTCCTTGGGTGCTACTATAAGGAACCACTTCAACAAAATCACAAGAAAGTTGAATGTAATTTAAGAAATAAAATTCCATCTATTTATACATTGGTTTATTTGATTGGACTAGGTGGGCTATGCATTCCGCACCTATGCACACACTCATTAAAAATAATAAACACCCAAAAACATATAATATGCATTAACATTTTGAAAATTGAACCATTCCTAACCCAATTCCTGACTTTTTTCTTGATTATTTAGTACATGCACAAGGGAATGATACAACTAATCATTAAAACAACAAAAGGTGAAAACAACTATCATTTGTGTTTTTGACATCAATGGCCCTTTGGGGCTTCACAATTTTGATTTAAAAAATTCATAACTAAATCAAAATTGATTCAATCAATTTTAAAAGACATCAAGTAGGTTGGCATTTGAAGTATTCTAAAAAATTAACATCTAAGAAAAAATCCCAAAAAATAGATTCCTTTTATGTTATTGATAAAAAAAAATCCTTTGTGTGACATTCTTGAAACTTTTTCATCATGCATCCATTTTCCACATTAAAACACATTTTTTACATGTCTTGGGTAACCTTTTGATAAATAATTTGGAATGAAAAGCTTTTTTTATGTGAGTCCTTTGTTGTCCTAAAGTTGGATGAGTCCAAAAATTTGGGGTGTGACATTCCTAGTGGTACTACCCAAGGATAAATTTGTTGTTTTAGGGGAGCTAAGTTGTTTAGTTTTAAATATTATTTGTTTAGTTGATTAGTTGTAAGTAATATTGGAAGATTTTCCAAATGATAGATCCATGAACCTTGTAAATGCATTCTTTAGCACAAAATGAAAAGACTTGATTTGTTTATTTGTCCAAGGCTTGGGCGTGTTGTAAATGTGTGTTGTGTATTGCGTATTCTTTGCCTAACAATTACAAATGCCCAAGGCTTCATATTTGTTAAAAACTCAGACTTGGTTTTCAAAAGGGGATTTGTCAAAGAACATGGTCAAGTAACAGGAATATACTTGGTTGGGTTTCTACAAGAGAACTAGGCTAGAAACCTAGGTAAATCATACAACCAAACACCCACCCCACCTCATACTATTTAGATTGCTTATTTAAGTATTGAACTTTATATATATGCACAAATCTACTTTGTTTAGGATATGATTTTGGAAAAATCAACTTTCTAACATCCCCATTGTTCAAGAACAACACACACATTCTTCTTATTTTCTTTGCTTTTTCCCCTTTATTCCCATGCTTTTGTGCATGTCTTGTAAACAATGGAGAATTAAAAGCCACTCCCCTTTCTGGTGGTATTCTTTTTTTGGTTTATTAGAGTTTTGATTGTTTTGGCTAAAATGTGACTTGTTTTCTTTTGGTTGTAGGATTATGCTGGTCCTCTTTTAGCCTTTCATAAGCAAAAACTTGATTTGATAAAGCTCAACCACACATAAATGCCTCCAAATAGAATATAAAAACTAAGGATATAAATTTTATATAATGATTTAAATGCTTTTTCTTATGCATGGTTATAAGATAGAACAAGCATAGATTGACAACTTTTCACATTCAATAACCACTGCACCTGCCATGTTGAAGCATTTGTTGGCACAATATGACATTGCTCAAAATCCACTAACTGGTCAAACTTAAATATTGGGAAAAAAAAATAGTCACTTGAACATATAACACTTAAAAAACTTGTCACTAGCAATTTATGAACCAATTGAATACACTTGCCCCAAAAAAAACAATCACCTTGACATACAAGCATTCACAATTTGTAACCAACTAGGCTACCTCACATTGATTGCTTCAAAACATCATAAATATGTGACAATTATACAAAATCATGGTCCAATTTTAACAATTTCCAAGTTGATGTCTTCTAAGAAGACTCACTTAAGAAGATGAAGGTACCAAATGCAGGTGTTAGTTCATTTTAACCTCTTATATAGTTACAAGTGTATTTTTCCCATGTCACAACCACCTTCTTCTTGATGCATTTCTTTTGACATAATTTTATTTTTGGCTTTCAAATTGCTTGTGAGGGGTGCAAAAAAGAAGCCTTGAATTGGACATTATCCTCAATCTGTTTACTTGATTTGATACTGCTGACCAAAATTTTCGACCCAAGATTGGATCTTACAGTGTGCCCCCAGATTGACAGTGCCCGTACGACAGCACAACTGCCGATATCCGCCTCTGGTAGAGCGGTACCTGCTGCCGAGATCTGCAGAGCTTTATCTTTACAGACGCTTGCTCCCAGTTGTCCGCTGTTGGACTTGCAACTGGCTCCACGGCTCTGCCCAAAGTAAAGAAGGTCGTCAGTCCTTACCCTTCCAACCGGCAAAATCCTCAGTCCCAGCTCCAACCTCCAACCTCCATTGGACCCCGCCTGATTTTGCCTAGCGATTTCTGCCAGTCTCTGCGCCTTATCCCTGGTTTGAACTTTGCATAGCTTGGTTCCACCAATCTCCGCAACAAAGGCCATTGGTGGACTAGAGCTTTTATGCACCAGTCCATCAACCAAGTACCAAGTACCAACCCCCAGTTTGTGGAAACAGCTTGTGATCTCGCTTTATACGATGTGAGCAAATCATAAGAACAAGTTGCTCCTAGATTTGACCTAGCAATCGAATCCCAGAGACGTGAAAGTCATCATACTGATCAGTGTTTTTCTTTTCAAATTCACGAGGTAGGTGGGTTGGCCATCATCCACAACAGTACTTAGCCAAATTTGGCTATGCCTCATAAAGGTCAGTAAAAACAATTTGGTTTCATGCTATAGTTTGGAGACATGCTACAACCCAGTATTGTCTAAATATGGCAACTTCAAAAACAAAATCCTCATAATGTGAGGATAGAGGGCCACTTCTTCATACTTTACCTTGGGAAAGGCCTCCCTCCTGTGGGCCTATGCCATTCAGGCTATGTCCCAAAAGAAGCGGAGGCCTTGGGAAGCACACTTGGCTTGTTCAAAATTTGACCTCTATTTACGCACTTAACATCTTTGGGGAGGAATTCTTGATCTTGTTCTATGGGATTTGGTGTGGAACATATTCTAACAAAGTAGCAAGTTTTGTGCATCAACCAAAAAACATTTCTCACTTGGACTGATGAGCCATATTTATTAATTTTGTTAAGCAAACAAAAGTAGACCATTCCAAGACATGTAAATTTTGGACTCTAGCTTCTTGAGCTTTTTATTTTCACCCATAACGACCAAAATTGGCACACCTATAAATAAAACATATTTTAGAGTATTGTAAAACTCTAATGCTTTTATGTCTTTTTATAATAGAGATTGTATAGTTTTTGTCATGCATTTCAAGAATATTTCAAGGAACTTTTAACCACATTTAAAAATATCAATCACATTTTGTCAATTCAATCCATGAATTCTCCATTTGATTTGAGAAACCTAAATGTCCTAATATGTGAATTCAATATTTCAAAAATATTCTGAAAATATGGAACCCTGGATATCATTAAACACTGAACTTTAAGGATGATCTAATAAAACTTATGTTATGGTTTTTTGAGGTCAAAGTTTTTGCAAAAATTAAAGTATTTTTTCCAAAAATGCACTCAAGTTCATATATAAAAAAGGGGGTGGAATTGTCATGATTAGTGGACAATGTGCTATTGGGGGTTTTTTTATTAAAAAAAGAGTGTTCACCTACTTAATGGGAACCATATTATTCTCTCCTTCTAGGTTGTTGATTATTTTTTTACTGATTTTATCCTTTTGTAAAGTGCATTGATCGACTTTTTGAGCCATGCTGGGAGGCTAGGTGCATGAGAATTCTTTGGTCGTCTTTCTTATTACTCCCATAAGAATGTCATTTTGTATTTTTTTGGTTTCAAAATTTCCATTGTAAATATTGAAACCTTGTATATGAATGTAGCTTGAGTTTCTTTTGAATGTAACAATATTTATAGAATGAAAATTTGCCTTAAAACATATGCAAAAACTTCTCGGAAAATAAAAATACTTTCATATCTAATCAAGAGAATACACTATAAATGATTTAATAAACAAAGACATTGGGTTGTATGATACTTCCCACTAAAATGAAATAGATTTGGGTTGGGTAAGTATCATGTATGGGGATGGTATGTATAGGGTGAAGCCTTAGGGTGGGGGTGTTCTCAAAATACACGACCTAGGATGAGTCAAGTCCGGCCCCACATTTTGGGGATGTCCCCCACCCATGGGCTTTACCTATCATAAAGCAAGATGCAATTTTATCAAGAACCAAACCTATGTAGATCACAAGGCGGATAAATGGGAGGGTTCTTATGCATACTCCTCAATAGTGGAAGGGTTCTTACACCTATAAGTAGCCATAATTTCCCTCCCACCTTTGATGAGTAGGCATAATATCCCTCCCAATTTCTAGGAGGGAAATTCATGAATATAAGTTGCCCTCCACATACACTACAAAATTTCTCCGAGTGCTTTACTTTTTGTATATTTTGGCTTTGATGTGGACCATTGGTAAGTGCCATTTGCCTTTGAACAACAGTTTTCCCCATGTAATTGAAATGAAATTCAAAGAATTTTTTAGTTTTTTGCTAACAATCATTAACAAAGATGTAAATAATGAGATATTTACAATGGTGGTGGTGATTAATCAATAGTTGGAATTTAGTCATGAAATATGAAACGCATGTTCATAATAGTCCTCATGTTTTCTTGAACTTATGGTTGGGACTATTCCCTAATTCACTATAACAAAACCGCGGTTTTTATGCTAGTAACATTGTGAATAATTTGATTGTTGAATTAAGGTCACTAATATGAAATGATTAATTATGTTCATTTTGACTAATATGCAAACTATACATGTATGTTATGATTAATAATTTTTTTTTATCTAATTAGATAAAACATAATGTATAAATGAAATGGATTTCTACAATTTGATTATTGTGAGTGAAATGAACCATTCAAATTGTGAAATGGATTGGACCACATTTCATGTATATGATTCCAATATTATTTTTGATGTTACTTATTCAAGTGCATTAAAATGTAAGAAAATTATCATGTAACTATTTTTAAAAATAATTTATTAAAAAAATGATATTAGCATGGTCATCATATTTTCAAATTCTTATATATTTGTAAATGCAATTTTAAAATTTTATGGAATTGTAAAATCAATTTTCAATTGCATACTTTACATGTGAAATAATTTTTTTTTAAAAATAATAATAATCACGGTATTTTGATAAAATATATCACATTAAATTTTTGGACTTTTTTTTTGAGCCAATGTAATGCCTTTAAATTTGAAATTTAAAAATTAAAAAAAACTATTGTGAGGACAAAGACATGTGAATTTTAATTACATAATTTCACAGGTTAAATTCATTTATTTTATGAAGTTTAAATAATATTTAATTTAATATATTTGGATTTATCATCAAACCAAAATATTAAAATTAATGTGTATTTTGAAAATTTTGAACTAATAAATTATGAAATTAGATCAAATAGAAAAAAGTTAAATATATCAAATTAAATGATGCATTTGAATTTTTGAAACAATTATTTAAACTTAATGTAATACATTTTTATATTTTAAAATTTTAAAAAGATTAAATTCAATGTAATTATGAAATTAAAATTTGAACTTTAATCAAATAATGGAATTAAATACATGTGAGATCAATTTCAATATATTGAAACAACATAATTACATAATGATGTTATATTGACTAAAATTCCAAATATATATGTGTTACTATTGTTTGTAGTTCATTATTTGCCACCCACGTGAAAATGCTAGTACGATGGTTAGCTTTTGGATTGTGGTTAATGAAGTTGTATAACCATAGACCCGACAATCCTATTACTATCGAGGCAAGAGGTTGCTAGGTTAAAAAAAAAACTATCAAAGCGTAGACACAAAATAGGAAGAAGACAATAACCTTTGGGAAATATCGCTTTCAATCCAAAATTAATAAAAATTCCAAAGATGTCAATTTCTGTGAAATCTAAAATGAAGAAAAGGAAGGGGGTTGAAAAATACCTCCTCCAACCAAATATATCATCGCAATTGCATATCCATTATATTATAATTAATTCCTTCCATCAACTACTTATCCTCTACTCTTACCACCTTGTTGTAACTACTTTCCAACAAGTTATTAGTTTTTAGGAAAGAAGTTTTAAAGGAAGAAAAAAAAAAACTTAACTAAGAGCTACAATATTCTACGTCAAACTCAAATGAACTATAACTAAAACAAATGTGTCCCTATATGCCAAGTGATTTCACTAGATTTTGAGTGAATTCATTAGTACTAATGAATAGGACCTAATGAGGATGTAGTGAATCCACTAGTCTAGTGAATAGGGATTAGTTGAACTACACCCACATTTTGTATTAATATATTATCATTTTAAAAGGAAAGTGAAGACAAAGAAGAAATAATATTTTATAAAAAACACACCAAGTTTCGAAACTTTCACACACTCTCTTATATATATTTTTTCAACATACAATCCCTCTTTCATTCCTCCATAATCTTCTCCTACAAGAATGATAGGAATCCTCCTTTTAATCCCTTCTTCCATAAATCACATAAGGTTCATATTCCACCCACAAAAATAAGTCCTTATCCCAATCTTTTCACAAATCTTTCATAGTTGATTGGTAAACAAATACCAATCATTCATTCACATAGGTTAACTAACCAAATGGCGTCACCTTTTAGATATACTAAAAAACACGAAGTATGTCTATCACTAATAATTACCTAGTTATTAAAATGCCCATAAGGCTAGCTAGTTTAGAAAGATTTATTACCTTTAACATTATCCCCCCTCTACCCTAGATTACATCTTCATAATTTGGCATATGTGGTCCTAAAATTAGATGAGGCATTATCACTTACCATCTTAGATCCTGGGAAGACAATAATCCTTTTGTCTAGAGTTATAAACTTAATCATTAGTCTTAAGGTTATTGTGGACATTTGGTATGCCATGTTACTCTATAAGTGGTATTCTCAAGGAGGATTTTTCAACTATATGTTTATAGGATGATGGGATTCTTCATGTGGCTAGAATTGTGGGAAGGCCTAATGGTAGGTTGTTAAATGTTCAACATTACTACCATGTAAGCACATGAGTGTGAGTGGTGAGTAGCAAACATGTGAGCTTAACTTTTGTGAGTTGCACATAATCTTTAAAGAATGTTGTTGCCACATAAGCCAAGTATTCGTTCCATGTAAATAAAAATATTCCATACACGTGCAAAGAATATTATACTTATGTGGCAAAAATAATAATTTATGATATAAAATATTCATCCTTAATAGACTAATGATTTTATTTGTGCCAATAATATCTACGTAACTTTTGTTATGTGAGCTTACAATTGAAATTTTAAAAATATTTCCCTTAATCTTCCAATATGATGTTTTCAATTATTAGTGAACATGTAACTTAATGTGATTATTAATTTCTATTTAATAGTGAAACATCATTAATGCTAAGAAAAATGTTAATTGAACAATTATCAAAGCCTTTATCAAACCAAAATAGTAACATTGTTTGCAAGTTTTAAACTAAGAGCCAAATAGATAACATCATCACAAGCACTAGAATTAACAATGTTCATGGCACATGTTTTTTATGAAAATTCATAAGTGTACTCCAACTTACACAGAAGTTACATCACGAACTAACAAGTGATGAATTTCATCACAATTCCAAGTTGGAAAATGAATGAAAATTTCAAACTGCCCACAAAACATGACATATTGCAAAACACAATACATGTGTTTACAGGGCACCCACTTCCCTTTGCGACCTAAGGAATTAAAAAATCATAATTACAAAATCCAAATAAGTGCAAGTTAGAAAATTCCTTATCATAATTTCATATTGCTTCTTGTTTGGATTTTGGCGAAATATAATCTTGTTGATTCATCCATATCTAGGAAGGGGAACCTCCAAATGGTGGGTTAATAATCTCTTCAAGAAATTGACCAACCTCCCATTGATTGTAGCGTAGATTTGACATCTTGAATGGCACTATTTGACAAACAACCTTACCATTACGTGTTATTGGCCACAACATTTCCCTATTTATAGGAATGTAGTTTTCCCCTCTAAAAATATTTTGAGGAAAAATAGGTTGCCATTTATTTAGAACAAATCTTACTTCTTCAAAAGACTTGACTTCATCTTGCATGAGATTGGTTTCAACTTGAATGAGCTAAATTTTTAGAATAACCAGTTTGTCAAATGCATATTTGTGCTTTGTATCGGCAACACACCGCTTCATGTCATCTTCACATAACCTTAACTTGTGTAGCTTGATGGGTGCACCAAGGAACTGAAACCACAACCCTAAATAATTAGAATGGGGACAATGATAGAAGTTGGTTTGGTAATTATCCTTGTAGCACAAAAATGCTTGGTGGTTTTTTGCAACATGGAACATTAAACATGCGACATAGGGTGGCATTGTTCTATATGCCAAACTACATCTCCACATGGAGCCTCAAGGACCTCAACATCTCCATGAATTTGATCAGCCCCAAGTTGTTCAATTTGCACATTTGATTTGGCAGTTACATGGTTTACACGTGGATGAAAAAAATTCACATAGTTGTGCCTATGTGAATCCCCCTTTGATCTAGGGGCTAGGTTCACCTTTTTTTTGTAAGGGCCAAAGATCTCTTCACCTTCTATGTGTGAGATTTTAACTATGTAAGATGATCTTGGGGCATATTTCAAAATCACATTTGCAAGTTACTTCAAATCATCAAATTGGGTTGCTCTACACAATAACAGTTCATTCTTATCAAGCCCTTGACATATTCAACCACCTTGCTTGAAATGAAAATACAATGGGGTGCGGACATGATTAAAAGAGCCAACGGGATTACTTTACAAAAGGACTATGACTCGTTTTTAATCTTCTTTCACTTTTTTGTATGAAAGAATTTTTGAATGAAAATTTTGCAACTTGTTATTAAAAATACAAATAGTTATGTTTTAAATATACTATTAGCCTCAACAATTGTTCAATGGTGATGGTAATTTTATTATCCAAGATTTGGCATCCCACTTCCTCTTTCACTCCATATGTCACAACTATTGGCAACATTTCAAGGTGTTTCACAACATACAATATTGTGGCCCCATATGGTTCAAGGGCAATAGGTATATCTATTAACTTATTTTCCTCTTGCAATTTCATGATGGTATCTACCATTAATTTTTTATAATTATTTTCTTCTTGCCAATCTTGTGGCCCTTTCCCCTTGAAAGGTTATTTCCTAATAGTGATAGCCAACACGATGTTGATGGTAGCCTTTTCATATTTATTATCACTTGAACTAATTTTTGGTCTTGAAACTTCTTACGTTTCATCTCTTGGATTTCTTCTTTCCATGGGCAAATGACAAATGAATGTCTTGGCTAATCACAAGAGTAACAAGTAAAGGTGCCACTAACGATAGTATCACCTTGAGCCACTCCCTTTCTCCAAGTTCCTTGTTAGGTCGTTACAACAATATAACTTCATTAACAACCACCTCTTGTTGTTTTCCTTCAACCCATCATTTGAATTTGTTGGGGTTCCAAAAACACTTTTCTTCTAGAAAGGTACACTTTGTGCAATATTGGCATTCCTTTTTTGCTTGGTTTGCTACATGTAGTTGGAGGTTTCTCCATCTTCTTCTTATCTTTTCTAATTATTTGGTACATGCCCGATATGACCTTATTACCGTTTGAATTTATTGAATTTTCTTCACATATTATTGGTGTTGTAAGATGTTGGACGAAGGCATGTTTTTTAATGTTAGTCATGACGACACAAAGGTAAGGTAACAAACTAGCCCTAACATTAGAAGGAATTATGTCTTTTACAATTAAGAAATGTTGAAAAATCAATGACTACAAGTCTGAAACAACATTTTTCTTTTCAAATGTGGGTTTTAGCATAGGTGGAAAAATAATTGACCAATGCAAATCACAAGTGGCAAAGATTCAACAATGTTTCCAAAAATTATCTAGTTGATGCCATTGTAATGAAAGTGCCTTTGGATGATTGAGAAAAATAGTACAAAAATAATCTTGGCAATGATATATTTTGCTTTACCTATATGAGTTGGCTAATTCTATTATTAGTTAGTTATTAATGTTAATGACTTGCAAAAAAAATGGAAATAAACCTAAGTAATGGCAGTGTTATTTAACAACATGTCATGGGGAAGTTTATTACAAAAGTAGTTTCACATTTCAAGCATATCGACTTTGACCATATCCTGATTGAACATCTACCCACATATGATAAGTAGCTTGATATGGAAATGCATCCAATGTGAAGAACTCTTGTGCTTTCATAATAATAACCAATTACAACCGACCATTTAATTGATTGCACATTTTGTTTTACAAAAACAAAACTAAATTGAAGTAGTGTTTATCTTCAACAAACTCAAGAACATGAATCATTGCAATTTCTACTAGCTTTAGGAACTTTGGGAAGGAATGAGACTAGAATTGTGATGCATGGATCACTTGCCACAAGTGAGTGAAAGGCTTGACAATGATGGGGTTTGCCTTGTTAAATGCAAAAGCCACCACCTCAACCATAGCTTGAGTAGCATTTGATTTCATCGTCAACTTAAATAAACCTTGATGGACATCTAAATCCCAACCTCATAAAATTGTAAGAACCACAAGAGTAGAATTGCCATTTGTAGATTGTCCACATGGTCATAAACTGTAATAAAATCCTTTCAGCATTTCCAAGTGTCAAGGAAAGGTCACCTCTACATCTGCATGTATCCAGCATTGGGGATAAACAATCCCCATTACATCCAACATTACTTGTTCTGGAAATCAAATGTCCAATTTAACAACTAGGCTTTCAATAGCCTCTATAATGATCCCAATTCCCAATGCAACACAACCAAAGTGTCAAAATTTTCATTTAGAAAAAAATGTGTTTGAAAACACGCAAACCATCTATAGGTTATGTTACAAACCATATTTAAAAGTTATTCTAAAACTTGAATGTACCATGGTTCATGACATTTGTAAATAAAAAAACTAAAAATACAGACCTAGGCCATGGCCTTGGATCACCTTAGTGTTCACCTATTGCACTTGCAATTGAAAGAACATACAAACCACAAACCATTTGCAAATCTTTTAATTCATGTGTTATGAGTATTGTACCTTAAAATCTAACATAACAAAAACCAAAATTAGAGACTAGGGGGGTTGGAAGACCATCATAATGTTCACTTATTGCATTTGGAATTTACAAGAACATACGTGCCACAAACCATTTGCAAATATTTTAACTCATGAATCATGAATGTACCTTGAAATCAATAAATATAAAAACCAAAAATAAGGTATGGTTGTTTTAGAATCACCATGTCCATTGTTCACTTAAAATTTAAGTGCATCTATAAACTTAAAAAATTTAGAACAAACTAGGAGTTTACATTTACTCTCAATTTTCACAAGATACATACAAGTGCAAATGCTACTTGTGTCATTGATAACATAGCACCTACATTTGGGCAAACAACAATGTAGTGAACCCATGTTTTCTCACCATTTAGAACAAATGCAAGGTGTTCAATATTGTGTATATTAAAACCTATCATCCATTTCATATGAATTTTCTCATGATCACTTTATACCAATCCTTGAGTGGATTAAAATTCATTAGTGCATAAGGAGGACGTGGTGTCATAATATAATGTGTATATAATTGGCCTTGACAAACCTTCACTACAACTATGAAATCACAAATGAATATATCCCTCCTTTGAACAAATTTGAAAAGGGATTGCATGTTTTCCAATAACAACAAAACACAATTTAACCCAAGTAACAAGTGTGTGTCGTATAAAAGCCCCAAGTTGGTCTCCCACATTATTAGAAACAAACAAAAAAATAGAAGTCGCTAGAATGTAAATTTTCAAAAACAAAATAGCAAACAAAAAAAAAGGGATAAACTTCACCTTTTCCACTTGTTTTGAATTAAAATCAACTTGCATCACCATAAGAAAAAGAAGATATTTTGCCATTATTCTCTTCAAGGGCTCCAACATGAACATCAACCTTGTTTTCACATTCTTAAAAATTTTGTTCCTTTTTGTATCCAAGGTTTGAGTTGATTTCTAAAACTCCAAGTACCTTTTTGGAGAGTGGTTGAAATAACCATACATGTTCACCATGAAAACTTCAATCCAAGCAATTGAAGTAAATCCTTCAAAGATTGGACAACCAAGTTTGCCCTATGGGCAATACAATGAACACCCATAAAAAAAACAACCCATGAATCCTTTATTTGCGTTGTGACTCTTATCCCCCCCCCCTTGAAAAACTCACCCCATCAACTCTAAAACAAAATGGTTTTTTGGACAATTTTTCTTTGGTTAGCCCCCCACCCTTGAGCAATGCAACCAGAATAATTTCAGTGAAATTGTTAGAACTAGATATGTCCACAATCCTCTCAACACACGCCAAAATAGGTACCTCAATCCAACCATCGACAACATGCACATGGATCATACATATCCAAGAACCATTATCAATTGTTGTGACTTCATCACAAAACAAAGCAATGAATTGGGCAGATTGTATAACTTTGACAAATTGCATTCTCAACTTGAGTGTGTAGGAATTTAGCAAATATCCAAAAAAATTTGATTAGTGCATGGTTGGATTGTTTGGGAGTCTTAAACTAACAAAGAACTCATACTTGAGGATTCATAATCAAGCATCAAATGACCATGTGCAAAAATTATATGAAACAATATTTTCATTTTAACCAATTCCATTCACCCACATGATTGTTCACTTGGGCCAAAACTGAATTTGACCCCTTTGTGCATACAACTTCATGTTTTTCAATTTGGCTCCATATTTGGTATTGTATTCCCCACCTTTTTTCATTCCAACTTTTAGCACAACAATTCTGACCCACATATTTTGTTAAAGTGTCCCACTTACATCCAACAATCTTCTCCTTGTTCTCAATCAAGGAGCAAACCCTTCATTTCATTGCACGAATAAACCCACCCCTTACAACTACACCTTATGGCCATGGCAAAGTTTGGCTATGCATTATGTCTACAATTTTTGAGTGTTGTCACAAGATTATTTTTTTTTCTTCCCTTGGTCCCTGATTTTTGTTTATTTAAAGGTGGGTTAGATTATGAATTAGAAAATTCCATAATTTTTTTAGGATCTACTAACTTAGATGGGAATTCAAGATGGAATTCAGGTTAAAGTTATGGCATACAAAATTTTGCATATCTAATGCATTCAAATTTACTAGAAGATTTTCCATCTCTTTTGCATCCATGTTCTCAAGTGGATTGATTACAAACTTAGGCAACCATGTTCCATTTAGAGGTGATTTCAACCCACTAAACAAATTGTATGATGTTGGGAACATTGTGGAATTAGACATAAGACATAGGGGCATTGTGAGTTTAGGGTTTGTGGAGTAATTAAAGTATTGGAAAATAATAGATGACATGTTTCAATAAAACTAAAAACTCTTAGATGCTCTTAAATGATTTGTTGACAAACACACCCAAAATTTTCAAACAAGAAGCTTTCAAACATTTTGTCCACAAACACACACAAAGTTCCCACAACTCATTGAACTTAGAAGTTAGGACACATTTGAGTTTTTTCAAGCTTAAGTTCATTAAACTCATGATTCAGGAATCAAGTCTCAAACTTTCAACCTACAAGTGATTAAATCCAAATTCGAAAAAAGTAACATACTTTTGGTTCAAGCCAAAATTAAATGGGAATGGATTCAATGCAAGGTAGTTCAACACTTCATCATGATTTGTGAATCTTGGTCCAACTTTTTCAATGGAAAAAGGAAAAAAAAAAATGCAAAAAAAAGACCTAATTTTTCAAGATTTGAGAAGTTAAGACTTGGAACACATCTTGAACTTTGCGAATGTTATCATTGATTGTCGTCTATCACCTAAACAATGAATCTCAATTCCCCTTATCAAGCCACAACTTGCACCTTTCAACCATAAAAACTTTCCTTTTGTGAATCTTCAAAGCTAAAATGACCATTCCATTAATTTTGCACATATCCATAACCAAACAAAGATTGTACAAAAATTGTGTACATTGTAAACTTCACAAAACAATCATATTACAATGTACATCAATGTACACATTTTGAAACCAAGTTGAGGCAAATAAATGAAGTAATGAAATGGGGAACAACGTTTTCAAGTTTATAATAACCATTTCAGCTTTTAAGGTTTGCAAGAAAAGAGACAAATGTTTGTATTCTTAATAATAACAAAACATTGTTGAGTCAATCTTGGTGATCTTAATTACCATTTGATTTGATTTTGGCAAACCTAGTTCATGTATTTCAATAACTTGCAAGCAAAAAACTTACACTTTGAATTTACAAAAATAACATTTGAACTTCAAACCATAAGAAACAACACTTGGGCGTAATGGACAGCAAAGGTGATTAGGGTTTTGGGAGTGAATGGGTGACAATATCACATAAATGTTTGTTGTAATGACCTAAACCATGGCGATATGGATGCCTAATGGACCAATGTAAATTGACAATCATCTAATTCATTGAACAACATTCATGGTGAAACATAGAAGATTAATCCTCTTTTTAGCCTAGTTACACCTCCCTAAACAAGGTTGAAATCTAACCACATATTTCCAAAAATAAAAATGTTGGTCCTAAATGACTATATATATGACTTTAGTCATAAACTATTACTTTGAATCTTATGCATAAAAAGTCATAGTCATATATTAATGGGGCATGTGACCAATAGACAATGAGGTGGTAACAAAATGAAAGGGGTTAGTTTTCATCATTTGTATTTCATAATATGGCATCCATGACTAATGAGAAAATGACAAGGACATCCAATTTTCATTGTAATTAAAAAATGACTATAAGTCATTTGATATGAACATAGACAAACCTACCACCCCACCTACCTACATACCTACCTATTTACCCACCCACCCATCTATTTACTACCTACTTACTTACCCACCAACCCACACACCTACCTACCTACTTACCTATGCACCCACCCACGCACCCATTTACTTACTTACCCACTCACCGACCTACCTACCTATCTTTTACTTCTTGTTTATTACAACCTACCTAACTCCTACCTACCGTCCTACAACATGCCTACTACCTACCTCATAATCTTATAATGATATGAAATAAACATGTGAAATAAAAATTTGACAAAAATTGGACATGTTTTGATGGTATAGTCCATTGGTAAGGACTTGGTTTATCATTGTGAAGGTGAAGGGTTCAATTCCTAATACTTGCAACCTATGTGCATTCTTAAAGGGCTAGGGTAAGTAAGCTAAAGTAAGGTAGTCATGTAGGTAGGTAGGTTATGCAAGTTAGGTAGGTTGAGTTACCATTTACTTATATTTACTTACTTTTTTCGACCTACTTAAACTATTACCTACCTCCCTACCTTTTTAAATTTAGTATTTTTATAATAATCCATAAAAATGATTGTAATCTAACTTTAAATTTGACTAATCAAATGGTCCATTGTCTGCTAATCATATTTTAATCATTCATTACATGACACTGCAAGAATAGATACGATTTGTTTTATATAATTTGATAATTATCCTTAATGACTATAGGATGAAAAGTGCCATGTTGAACATTCAATGACTTCTTGTCCTAAACAATTCATTTGTCATGACTAAAGGCCCTTTAGTCATATAATGTTTGATATTACTACAAAATCAATCATATATGGAGTCATAAATTTAAGAATTTCTTTTAGTGTAAAAAGTGTAGTTAATTGACAATTATCCATTGGGTATTGGAATGAATTCACTAAGGTTAGGATTTGCTCATAGTACTCTTCAACTTGTTCATTCACATTTTATTTGATGTTTTCAAACTCATGTACATGTTCATCCACCTAGACCTTATAATAATGTTTGCAAAACGTTTGGGCAAGTTCCTTGCAAGTAAATGATGAATGGTTATTAACAAAATGTTCTCCCCAAACCAAAGTTGAATCCCACAATTTCCATTCAAAATATGAAATCTTCGAAGCCCTATTAATGAAACCATTAACTTTAATGACTTGTTGAAATACACGAACATGGGCATTTTGGGTCTAATTTGTGGTGTATTTCAAGTAGTTTATAATTTTTTTAATGCCATCCAAATTATTGGTAGTTATTGTTATGGGTGGCATCATTAGATATTAGGGAAAGTAAGGGTTCCAAGCCAAGGGTATTCTAACCTCTTTAGTGGTGGTGGGGGTGATGGACTTCACTTGGCCCCCTCCATCATTTGTATCAAAAAAAGGAATCCAATGGGCTTCCAAGTGGACTTCCTTTTCTGCTACTAGCATGTTGAAAATTACCATGCTATTTTTTTAAGGAACCATGGTTGGCTACCTAAGATGAAGGCCTTCTTGCTTCTTTTCATTGCTTTCCAATTTTTTCAACTTTGTTAAAGTTTGCCTCCTCCATTATTGTAGCTTCCACATCAATCCTTTGACAATAGTATTGTGGGATGAGGTACTTGAATTTGCATTCCCACAATTTTTTGATATGTTGGTGTTCCCATCCCATACATTGGGGGTATCCAACCTAAATATCCGGGCAAACTTATCCTTGGGCGGTACCACTAGGAATGTCATACCCCAAATTTTTGAACCCGTCCAACTTTAGGACAACATAAGAGTCACATAAAGAAAGCTTTTCATTCCAAATTATTTATCAAAAGGTTACCCAAGTCATGTAAAATTCAAAACTATAATTAAATTTATATAAAAAAATGTTTTGATGTGGAAAACGAATGCATAAGGAAAAAAAATTAGGAATGTAACTTGAGGGATTTTTTGATCAAGAACACAAAAAGAATCTATTTTTTGGGAATTTTTCTTAGATGTTAATTTTGAAGAATATTTCAATTGCCAAACCTACTTGATGTCTTTTATAGGTAATTGATTGAATCAATTTTCATTTAGTTGTGAATTTTTTAAGTCAAGATCAAGTCTTAAAAGGCCATTGATGTCAAGAACACAAATGATAACTATTTTCATATTTTGTTATTTTAATGACTAGTTTGGATCATTCCCTTGTGCGTGTATTAAATAAACAAAAAAATATTTTAAAGGTGTAAGTGTAAGGACATTTAAAAGAAAAAAGTCAAGGATTGGATGAAGAATGGTTTAGGAATCAAATTGTTAACCTATAATCAAATTATTATAGGTTTTTGGGTGTTCATTATTTTTCATGAGTGTGTGCATAGGTGGGGAAAACATAACCCACTTAGTCTAATCAAATAAACTGATGTATAAGTATGTGGAATTTTATTTCTTAAATTGGGTTCAACTTTTTTGTTATTCTAGCAAGGTGGTTCTTAGTGGTATTAGCCAAGGATATTTTCGCCCATCCCATTGTTGAAAGCAATATTCCCCAATTTGCATTAGAAATGTTGGGGGGGGGGGGGGGGGGGGGGGGGGTTTCTTTTTTTTT